>ENA-UOYA01000414-UOYA01000414.1-activated-sludge-metagenome-genome-assembly--contig:-NODE-414-length-58191-cov-18.966303_pt1 | contig 58191 bp, 53 predicted proteins | sample MGYA00238163_ERZ764804 | MGnify/ENA primary metagenome ERZ764804 (study PRJEB28919, sample SAMN05720223) | activated sludge metagenome | isolation source: Anaerobic digester | place: Hong Kong...
GAGCGCGTCTCAATGGCATTGAGAAGGCCGGGGGTTCGAATCCCCCTGGGTCCACTCCAGAATAGTTAGATCGATCGATGAAAATCAGGCACTGCGGAATCAATTTATTGAAACCTGGGTGCCTGATGTTCATTTCAGATCATTTTCTGGTAAAATGTAAGGACAATTTAACAGCTTAGCTATGGTGGGAGTAGTAGGCCATCCGTCAGCGAGTCGGGAGAGCGAGGTGTGAGCCCGACAGTGCGCCAACGGAGCGCATAGAGGCTGAACTCGCCTGACCGCCCTCGTTACAGGGCAAGCTGCTGCGGTGAAAACAAGTAGCTGCAACCGGGTGCGCCCGTTATCGCGCCGAAAGCGGTCTGTGCATTGTGCCAGGCAAGCAGGGTGGTACCGCGGAGTAAGCCTTCGTCCCTTCGATGGATGGAGGTTTTTTAATTTTCGAGCAACGTATCGAGCAAGGAGATGAGAATGGCCAAGAACGAAAGCCCTATTTACAATCCGGCAGAAATCGAGCCCAAGTGGCAAGAGCGCTGGGAAGCTGACGGACTCTATCACTCCGATATTGATCCGAAGCGTACCAAATACTATGCGCTGACTATGCTGCCGTACCCTTCTGGCGACCTGCACATCGGTCACTGGTATGCCATGACGCCCTCGGATGCCCGGGCGCGCTTCATGCGCATGCGCGGGTTCAATGTGCTTTTCCCGATGGGTTTTGATGCATTTGGGCTTCCGGCTGAAAACGCGGCGATTCGCAAGAACATTCACCCGCGCGTGTGGACCTACCGCAACATCGAAAACATGCGCAAACAGTTGCGCAGCATGGGAGCGATGTTTGATTGGCGCCGTGAGGCTGTTTCTGCTGATCCGGAATACTACCGCTGGACGCAGTGGTTCTTTACCCAGCTGTTCAAGCACGGCCTGGCCTATCATAAAATGTCGCCAGTCGATTGGTGCCCTAATTGCAACACCACCCTGGCGCGCGAACAGGTTTGGGGTGACGACCGCCACTGCGAGCGCTGCGGCACGCCGGTGATCAAAAAAGACCTGGACCAGTGGTTCTTCAGGATTACCAAGTATGCGGAGGAATTGCTGCGATTCGAAGACATTGATTGGCCCGAACGTGTACGCACGCTGCAAACCAACTGGATTGGCAAATCGGCTGGCGCTCACGTGGTCTTCACCACCGAACAGGGCGATCCGCTGCAGGTGTTCACCACCCGCCCGGACACGCTGTGGGGTGTGACTTTCATGGTGCTGGCGCCTGAACACCCGCTAGTGGCAAAGATCACCACGCCAGAGCAGAAAGCCGCTGTTGACGAATACATCCTGCAGGCTACACGCCAGTCGGATATCCAGCGCGAAGCTGCGGACAAGGAAAAAAGCGGCGTATTCACCGGCGGCTATGCCGTCAACCCGGTAAATGGCGAGCGCATCCCGATCTGGATCGCGGATTACGTCCTGATGACTTACGGCACCGGCGCGATCATGGCCGTGCCAGCGCACGACCAGCGTGACTTTGAATTCGCGCGCAAATTCGGCTTGCCGGTCAAGGTGGTCATCCAGCCGACAGATGTTGATCCGATCCGGGAGGAAGAAATGACAGCAGCGGTGCCAGCTGCTGGTGTGATGGTCAATTCTGGACCGCTGACCGGAACAGACGGCGAGGTTGCTTTTGACCGCGCCATCGCCTACGTCGAGGAAAAGGGCGTTGGAAAACGGGCCACCAATTACCGCCTGCGGGATTGGTTGATCTCGCGGCAGCGCTACTGGGGCGCGCCCATCCCGATGATTCACTGTCCGAAGTGCGGTGTGGTGCCCGTTCCAGACGATCAACTGCCTGTGCTGCTGCCGGACGACGTGGAATGGAAGCCCACCGGTGAAAGCCCGTTAAAGCTGCACCCCACCTGGCGGTTTGTCACCTGTCCAACTTGCGGCGGTGCGGCAGAACGCGACACCGATACAATGGACACCTTTATGTGCTCATCGTGGTATCACCTGCGCTACCTGAGTCCGCATTACGATCAGGGACCCTTTGATCCCAAGGAGTACGATTACTGGATGCCGGTGGATATTTACACAGGCGGCATCGAACATGCCACCATGCACTTGATCTATACGCGCTTCTTCCACAAAGCCGGGCGCGATATGGGCATCATGAAAGGCGATGAACCCATGCTGAAGTTGCGGAACCAGGGCATGGTGCTGGGTGAGGATTCGGAGAAGATGTCCAAGAGCCGCGGCAACGTGGTCGCGCCGGATGGTCTGGTAAAGACTTACGGTGCGGATACGGTGCGGGCCTATTTGATGTTCTTTGCGCGCTGGGAGATGGGCGCGCCGTGGAACAGTAAAGGCATTGATGGTTCGGCCAGGTGGATCCGCCGTGTTTGGACGACGCTGCTTGAGCCTGCCGAGGGCGGGAATGCTGATCCGGCGGTCATTCGCGCGCTGCGTCGCAAGGTGCATCAGACGGTGCGTTCGGTGACGCGCGACTTCGAGCAGTTTGAGTTCAATACCATCGTCTCTGCATTGATGGAATTGATGAACGAAATGGTCGATGCGAAGCAAAAGGGCGTCTTTGGCACGCCGGCCTGGAAGGAAGCCGAGGAGATATATCTGAAGCTGCTGGCGCCGGTAGCCCCGCACATCACCGAAGAATTGTGGCAGCGCCTGGGCCATCCCTACTCAATTCACACACAGCCCTGGCCGCAGGTCGATGAAGCTGCTGCGGCGGAGGATGAGATCACGCTGGTGATTCAGATCAACGGCAAGGTGCGCGACCGAATCCAGGTGCCGGCAGGCATCAGCGAAGCGGATGCCAAAGCTGCGGCGCTGGCCAGCGACGCAGTCCAAAAGGGGCTGGCCGGGCGTGTCCCCAAGCAGGTGATCTACGTGCCTGGACGGCTGGTCAATATCGTGGGCTAGTTTCGCGCGGTTTTTCGTGTAAATTTTGTAAAATGAATCCAGCGGCGGGGTTCAGCTTCGCCGCTGGCTGCTTCAAATGACATGAGAGGGAAAAATGCGGCTGGAAGAATTGAATTGGATGGATGTTGAAACTTACCTGAAAAATGACAACCGCATCATGCTGGTCACAGGCTCGTGCGAACAGCACGGCTATCTCAGCCTGCTGACCGATATCAAAATACCGCTTGCGCTGGCGGACGCTGCCAGCCAGCAGAGCGGTGTGCTGGTTGCGCCGCCGTTGAACTTCGGCAATTCACCGTATTTTCTCAAGTACCCCGGCACAATCAGCCTGCGGGCCAGCACTTTCATGGATGTTTTGGAGGATATGATCCGTTCGCTCTACGGGCATGGCTTTCGCCGCATGCTGGTTCTCAACGGTCACGGCGGAAATGCTGCCGGAGGAACTCGATTGGTTGAGCTGGCTAATGCGTTACCGGGTTTAAAACTTGGCTGGTATGAATGGTGGCGTGCCACCAGCGTTACCGAAGTGGGCATACGTCATGGATTACGTTCATACCATGCCGACTGGAGCGAGAATTTTCCATTTACCCGGGTGAGCGAATTGCCAGAGGGCGAAAAACAGCCACCGCAATTCAAAGGCGTGCTCAACGCCGAGGAAACCCGTCAGACCTACGGTGATGGTGTGTTTGGCGGTGCATACCAGGTGGATGACGCCATCATGGACGAAGTTTTCAGCGCGGCATTGAAGGATGTGCTGTTCGAACTGGAATTTTAATGGTCACAAGACTGCTTAGAGTAAAGATAAAAAAGCCAGTGGCAGACCACTGGCTTTTTACTACAATATCGTGAAAAATCATTGTGCCGAAATTTTCCAGGCGGCTGGCAGCAGCGCAGCGGCGAGGGCGGCTTTCACAACATCGCCGGGGATAAACGGCAAAACGCCCATTGCCAGGGCCTGCCGGAGACCAACGAAAACCGACAGGTAAACGGCGCCACAAAAATAAATCACTAGCGATCCGATAGCGAAGAGAGCTGCTGTCTTGAGCCACGAACGTGTCCAACCGCGTTCTGCGAGAGAACCAACAATGACCGCCGCTGCGAGAAAACCGACAAGGAAACCGCCAGTCGGACCGGTCAAGTGTGCCAGGCCAGATCCGCCGCCGGCAAAGAAGGGCAGCCCCACCAGCCCACCAGCCAGGTATAAGCCAAGGCTGGCTGTTCCACGCCGCGCGCCCAGCACAGCGGCAATCAACAGCACGCCTAAAGTTTGCCCGGTGATGGGCACCGGCGTAAAAGGCAGCGGAATTCGCACCTGCGCCAGCAGTGCGATGGCTGCCGTGCCGAGCAGCACCAGGGCTGCGTTTGTGACGGCTGTAAGGCGGAATCCGAATCGGCGCGACAAGTGAAGAGACAACGTTCCTTGCATAAGATGACCTCGCTGTGAGTAGATATTGAGGATCTGAAAGCAAACCCGAAGATTTTGCCATGATCCAGAAGGATTGGGCAGCCGATAGGTGTAACCGGGGGGTAAGTGCTTGCTCCTTGATTTTCAGGAACAACTTCTTAAACCCTGCCGGGTCAACCGGGTTGTGCACACCTGGTCAAACTCGAAAAATGGATTGACGAAACCGTCCGCATCAGGCACAATCATTCCATGAATATCGATCCCCGCTTGCTGCGGCAGGCGTACATTGCCCGAGCTGCTTTGCTGCTGACGATTTTCTTCGGTCTGGCGGGCGGCTTACTGGTCATCACCCAGGCAAGCAGTCTTGCCAGCATTATCAACGGCGTGTTTATGGAGGGCAAGGACCTTTCGCAGGCTGCATCTGCTTTGAGGTTGCTGTTGGTAATTTTCCTTCTGCGTGCCGGGGTTGTGCTGGGCGGCGAGGTGGCAGCCAACGCGGTTGCTGTGCGCGTCAAGACGGCGTTGCGCGAGTTGCTGCTGGAGAAATTTCTGCGACTCGGACCGGCGTATCAGTCGCGCCAGCAGTCTGGTGAGTTGAGCGCGGCTGCTTTGCAGGGTGTTGAGAACCTGGATGCATATTTCAGCCAGTTTTTACCGCAGGTTGTGTTGGCCGGTGCAATTCCTTTGGCAGTGTTAATGGCTGTCTTTCCACGCGATATTCTTTCTGGGATTGTTCTTCTGGCCACCGCGCCGCTCATCCCGGTTTTTATGATCCTGATCGGTAAACTTGCTGAAAAACTCACCCGGCGGCAATTTCTGGCGCTCAGCCGGATGAGCGCGTTCTACCTGGATGCATTGCAAGGCCTGACAACGTTGAAAGCACTGGGACAAAGCAGTAACCGGGCAGAAAAAATCACCGAGGTGAGCGAACGCTACCGCCGCGCCACAATCAGCGTTTTACAAATCACATTTTTGTCCGCGCTGGTGCTTGAGCTGGTGGGCACTTTGAGCACAGCGATCGTGGCCGTGGAGATCGGTTTGCGTCTGCTTTATGGCCGCCTCGATTTCATGTCGGCTTTGTTCATCTTGATCGTTGCGCCGGAATTTTATCTACCATTGCGCAACCTGGGACTTCGTTTTCATGCTGGCATGACTGGCGTCGCCTCGGCGGGCAGAATTTTCGAAATCCTGGATACGCCAGAAACGGATGCGCGCAGCCAGTCCGGTAACGTTTTTCGACCTGCAGTTGGAAAGGTTGATTGGTGGGATGAGCCCATCTGTTTCGAAGGTGTTTCTTACCTCTATCCTGGTCGGGAAGAGGCTATCCTGAAGGATCTTTCCTTCTGCATCCAGCCTGGAGAGATGGTGGCTTTGGTGGGACGGAGCGGGTCGGGAAAAAGCACGCTGGTCTACCTGCTGTTGGGCTTTATTCAACCGACCAAAGGCAGGATTCGGATTGGCCGACAGCGTATGCAGGATATTCCTCTGGATCACTGGCGGCAGCAAATTGCCTGGGTTGGGCAGCACCCGGTATTGTTTGATGGATCGTTGATTGATAATTTGCGCATAGCCAAATCCGATGCGAATATGGAGGAAATCGAGGAGGCTGCCAGGAGAGCCGGGTTAGTTGAAGTGGTGGCTGAGCTGCCGGCCGGCTGGGAAACTGAAATCGGTGAAGGCGGCGCGCGGTTGAGCGGGGGACAGGCGCAGCGATTAGCCCTGGCACGCGCATTCCTGCGCGATGCGCCACTATTGATTTTAGATGAGCCAACCGCTCACCTGGATCCGCAAAATGAAGCCCTGACGGTGACGGCAATCCGCGAACTTTGCACGGATCGCACTGTGGTGGTGATTGCCCACCGAATGCACACGGTTCAAGAGGCTGATAACATTCTGGTGCTTGAAGATGGTCGCCTGGTTGAGATGGGAGCCCATGCTGACTTGATCAAAGCAAACGGTGCTTACGCCCGGCTTCTGCGGGCTGGTGAGGGCCGCCCATGAGAACATTCTTGAGGTTGTTAACATTCGTCAAGCCATTTTGGAAAGGGGTGATCCTTTCCGTAGTATTTTCGGCCGCCACAGTTAGCAGCAGCATCGGGCTGCTGGGAACTTCAGCCTACTTGATTTCATTTGCCGCCTTGCAACCTTCGATCGCTTACCTGCAGGTGGCAATTGTTGGTGTGCGCTTTTTTGGTATTGCGCGCGGATTATTCCGTTACCTGGAACGACTTAGCTCACACTCGGTCAACTTTCGCCTACTTGCGCGGCTGCGGGTTTGGTTCTACCAAAAGTTGGAACCGTTGGCGCCTGCTCGCCTGATGCAATATCAGAGTGGCGATTTGTTGCAGCGTGCGGTAGGCGATATTGAAGTGCTGGAAAATTTTTACGTTCGCGTGATCGCGCCGCCGCTAGCTGCTCTGCTCATAACGATCGGCGCAAGTGGGTTAATGGCGGGATGGCACCCCGAACTGGCTGGCGTGCTGGCTGGAGGATTGTTACTAGGAGGGATAGTCGTTCCGTGGCTGGCGTATCGGATGAGTCGTACCCCCGGCCGGCAATTGGTGGCGGCACGCGCCCGCATGAGCGCGAGCCTTGTCGAGTCATTGCAGGGTTTGGCTGACCTGCTGGCTTATGGACAGGAAGATGTTGTGAGGAAAAAATTACATCAAAGTGAAAAACATCTTTCTGAGCTGCAAATGCGTCTGGCATGGTCTGGCGGGATCTCGAACGCGCTGGTTCAGTTGACAGGCAATTTGACCCTCCTGGGAGTATTGCTTGCCGCCATCCCACTGGTGCGCGCCGGGCAATTGGACGGCGTGCTATTAGCGGTTGTTGCGCTGGTCACGTTGGCCAGTTTTGAAGCTGTAGCACCGTTACCGCAGGCCGCACAGATGTTGGAAGCCAGCCTGGAATCTGCCCGGCGGCTGTTTAGCCTGGTGGATGCACAAGCGGCGGTATCGGAACCTGCAATGCCGCTGCCGCCGCCAGTTGGTGCGGATATTCAGGTGCGCAACCTGACCTATCGATATGGGGACGACCTGCAGCCCGCGCTGGAAGGGTTGGATCTCACCCTTGTGCCTGGAAGTAAAGTGGCGCTGGTCGGGCCGAGCGGAGCAGGAAAATCGACGTTGCTGGCTTTGCTGATGCGTTTTTGGGATACGCCACCCGGTTCGATTTTTTTGAATGGTGCGGATATTCGTGATTTCAAAATCGAGGACGCGCGCCGGATGTTTGCCCTGGTTTCACAGTCCACTTATTTGTTTACGGCCACGCTGCGGCAAAACCTGCTGCTGGGACGCCCAGATGCCTCCGAAGCAGACCTGCTTTCGGTGATCAAACAATCTGGATTGCAGGATTGGATGGAACGTCTTCCGCAAGGTTTGGATACCTGGTTGGGAGAGCGCGGTCAGCAGATGAGCGGTGGGGAACGGCAGCGCCTGGCCGTGGCACGCGCATTGTTGCAGGATGCACCGGTGGTTTTACTGGATGAACCCAGCGCCCACCTGGATACAATCACCGAGCAGCGGTTGGTGGAAACGCTGCAAGCCGTGCTGGCTGGAAAGACGGTGCTGTGGGTCTCGCATTCACTGACTGGCATGGAATGGATGGATGAAATTGTTGTTCTGGAAGGTGGCCGTGTGGTGGAGCGCGGCACGCATGCCCGGCTGATGAAAATGGGCGGTCTGTATTCCAGGTTGTATCGTATCCAGCATGATGCGTTGATTACAGATCTCTGATCAGCCGGAACTTTCGTTGGAGCAGCTGCGTCTTAGCTCCAGGAAGGTTGCCAACGTCCGAAGGGCAACCTGCCGGGAGGAGGAGATGAAATCCCGTTTGTTTGCAGCTATGCTTGCCGTGTGCCTGTTGCTGATTGCAGCTTCTCCGGTGAAGGCAGATGGGATCATCATCCCATCACCGCCGCCTTGCCCGGCGGACGGCTGCCCACCGTTTTTTTCACTGGCTCAACTGGCAATCAAATATCACCATGTTGACGTGAAAATTGACAATCAAATCGCGGTGACACATGTTGATCAGGCTTTTTTTAATCCGAACGACTGGCCGGTAGAGGGCACTTATCTGTTCCCGCTGCCGTTAGACGCGGTGGTAACGAAATTCTCATTGTGGGTGGATGGTAAGCTGATTCCGGGTGAGGTGCTGGACGCGACCCAGGCTCGCCAAAAATACGAAGAAATTGTGCGTTCTCTGCGAGATCCTGCGCTTCTGGAGTATGCCGGCCGTGGTGCATTGCAGGCCAGTATTTTCCCCATACCGCCAAAGAGCGAGCGCCGGATTGAACTGGAATACAGCCAGGTGTTGACGGCTGAGAACGGCCTGGTGCGTTATGTTTACCCCCTAAATACTGAAAAATTTTCTGTACAGCCGTTGGAGAGTGTGCGCGTGAGCGTGTCGATCCAATCCGACCAACCGATCCGGACGGTTTATTCGCCGTCCCACAGGGTGGAAATCAGCCGCCAGGGTGACAAAATGGCAACGGCTGCCTACGAAGCCTCCAACCTGACTCCCGACGTAGATTTTGCGCTGTATTACTCGCTGGGTGAAACAGAGGCCTTTCATCTGTTCACCTACCGCGATCCAGGCGATTTAGTGGAGAAAGATGGCTTTTTCACGCTGCTTTTGGCCCCGCCGCCGGGATTGGTGGCTGAAACGGTTGCCAAGGATCTCCTTTTGGTGCTGGATCGCTCGGGAAGCATGGAGGGTGAGAAGTTTGACCAGGCACAGCGTGCGCTGAAATATATCCTTCAAAACCTGAACCCTGACGACCGCTTTTACCTGTCCTCATTTAGTTCCACCATTCAAGAATATGCGGCGAATCTGCGTCCAGCCTCAGAAGCCGGGCAAGCTGTTGCATGGGTTGACACCCTGAGTGCGTTGGGCAGCACCGATATCAACCGTGCGCTGCTTGAGGCGGCATCTGTCGCAACAGGCGATCGTCCCACCTATCTCATCTTCCTGACCGATGGTTTGCCCACCGAAGGCGAGGTTGATCGCCAAAAGATCCTGGATAATTTTCTTTCCACGGCACCGGAAGGTATACGGTTGTACGCTTTTGGCGTTGGTTATGACGTGGATACGCTTCTGCTTGATTCGTTGGCCCAAGATCATTCTGGCAGGACCACCTACGTGCGCCCGGGTGAAGCGCTGGATGAAACGCTTTCTGCATTTTATGAAAGCATCAGCTCACCGGTTTTAACAGATTTGATGTTGGATTTTGGCGGCCAGCGCGTGTATGACATCTATCCCCAGACATTGCCCGATTTGTTTGCGGGCGGCCAGGTGGTGGTGGTTGGCCGATACCGCGATCCCGGTACCTTTGACCTGACTTTACGCGGAAAAGTAAATGGAGTTGAACAGGTATTCCGTTTCCCCGGGCAGACCTTCACCGCCGACAACCACAATGAGACAGGAACTCTGGCCAACCTGCCACGCCTGTGGGCTACCCGGAAAATCGGTGTACTCTTGACGTTCATTCGGTTGAATGGTCCGGATCCAGAGTCGATTGATCAAATCGTCCGCCTGAGCATCCGTTACGGGATCGTAACACCGTACACCTCCTACCTGGTTACTGAAGAAGCTCCATTGGGTGCAGCCAGCCAGCGTGATCTGGCCGACCAGAGTTTCCAACAGCTCCAGGCAATGCCAACACAGGCCAGCGGTGCAGGCGCGGTGAATAAAGCCGCCGAAGAAGGCGCGTTGTCTGCAGCAGCTGCAGCTCCGGCTATCTCGGAGGAGGTCGGTCAGACTGTGAAATTGGCCGGGTCGCGCACATTTGTGCTCAAGGATGGAATCTGGTATGACACTGCCTTTGATCCTGTGCTGATGAAACCAGCCCCAATCCCCTTTCTGTCAACAGAATATTTTGCCCTGGCTGATTCGCGTGCCGATGTGGCTGCTGCGCTGGCGCTGGGCCAAAAGGTGGTGGTGGTTGTGGACGGGAACGCATATGAGATTATCGATTCTGGGGAACCAGCGAGGCCGGTTGAAATGTCAGCGACTTTGACCCCAACTCCCGCGCCGGAATACCCGGTTCAGCCGCAACAGGTGGAAACCACGCCGACGGCTACGGCTGCCGATGAAGAACCTGTTGCTGAAAGCCCCGTTCTTTGCACAGCGATCGCGCTGCCTTTGTTGCTATTTGTATTTTTGGCAAGCGCGAGCAAGCGAAAGGAGTAAGAATCAGAGCTTGTGCGCTGGGCTTTTTATCAAGAATCAAAAACGCTGCGGCAGGGATTGCCCGGATCTCCGCCGCAGCGTTTCATAGGAGAATGCTCCTATAGCATATTTCGACCGGCTAAAATTTCTATGAGCAATGGTTTAGAGCCGGATTAGAAATTTCTACCGATCCATTTTTCCAACTGGCTGCGGGTTATTGCACCTTCACGCAAGATGCGAGGATCAGCACCTGTGCAGTCCAAAACAGTGGAAGGAACGCCGCCCGGGCAAGCACCGCCATCGATGATCAGGTCGACCCGCTCATTCAACTGTAAAAGCACATCCCTGGCGGTCACCGGGCTGGGTAAACCGGAAAGATTGGCCGATGTGGTGGCCAGCGGTCCTGCCTGGCGGAGCAGTGCCAGCGCAAAAGGATGGTTGGGCATGCGCACGCCGATAGTTGGCAGGGGTGACAAATTCTCTGGAAGCGATGGACTTCGGGGTACAACGAGCGTTAGCGCGCCGGGCCAAAAGTGAGCAGCCAACTCACTGGCGATTTCTCCTAACCCGGAGGTTAGCTGCGGCAAATGATCGATCTCACCAATTAACACAGCAATTGCTTTGCTTGTGTCGCGTCCTTTAACTTCATAAAGCCGGTCAATCGATCCAGCGCGGTTGACCAGACAGCCAAGACCATATACGGTATCTGTCGGAAAAGCTACCAGGCCGCCGGTTTTCAGCGTTTCCAAGCATATCTTCAGGGCGTTTGGATCGGTCGCTGGAATGATATTTGCGTTCATGCCGTATTCTCAAGTTTTAATACACGGGGTAACCCGGCCAGATCTGGCAACAGGGTGATGTTCGCTTGTGGAAGTATTGCGCGAGCCAGGGCAGGCGCACTCTCACCTTGCCCAGCTTCGATCTCCAACAAAATGATACCATCACGCGCCCACCATCGATGTGCATCCTGCAATAATGCCTCGATCAAATCCAAACCGGTTGGGCCGCCGTCCAGGGCTGCAAGCGGTTCGAATTTGGCCACTAAAAGTTCTTCAAGCGTGGCCGAGGGGATGTAGGGCAGGTTCGCCACCACCAGGTCAAGCGTGCCAGAAAAGCCATCCAGCAAATTGGTCAACAACCAGTCGATGCGGTCTGAGACGGCATGGCACTTTGCATTTTGAGCCGCAACAGCCAGCGCCGGTTGCGACTGATCAGTGGCAATCAGCGTAAGATCGGGTTGATATTTGGCCAGACTGACGGCAATGCAGCCTGATCCAGTACCGACATCGGCTGCGCGGCGTCCTGGATGGGATTTCAGCCACAACAGGGCTTGCTCGACAAGCAATTCCGTCTCCGGCCGCGGGATCAACACATCGGGCGAGACGATGAAATCCAGCCCAAAGAACTCCCAGTGTCCCAGCAAATAGGGCAGGGGTTCACCATCCAGCCGGCGCTCCAACAGTTGATCAAGTTGTTCCTGTTGTCTGACATCAAGAACAATCTCTGGATGGGTCAGTACCCAGGTGCGATTTTTTTGAAATATATGCGCCAACATCAGTTGGGCTTCCAACCAGGCATCCGGGCTGTTCGGTTCCAACCGTTTGCGCGCATCAATCAACCATTCGCCAAGATTATTCTTCACCGCTGTCGTCACCTGTGGACAGCCGTTCGCTTTCTTCCCGGATGGATAGCTCATCAATGAACTCATCAAGGTCACCATCGATCACCGCAGGCAGGTTGAAGGATGAAAGGTTGATTCGGTGATCTGTCACACGGTTTTGTGGAAAATTGTAGGTGCGGATTTTTTCCGAGCGTTCACCGGTGCCGATCTGCGAGCGGCGCGACTCATCCAGCTCTTGCTGGCGCTTCTGTTGCTCAAGATCATATAACCTGGCGCGCAAGATGCTCATGGCGCGCAGTTTGTTCTGCAACTGCGATCTTTCATCCTGACATGCAACTACCATACCAGTTGGCAGGTGAATCAAACGGACAGCTGTTGAGTTCTTTTGAACGTTCTGGCCGCCGGCTCCGGCGGATCGATAAACCTCAATTTGGATGTCTTTTTCCGGAATTTGAATATCCAAATCTTCAGCTTCTGCCAACACCGCAACGGTGATTGTGGATGTATGAATCCGACCGGCTGCTTCGGTGATGGGCACGCGTTGAACGCGGTGAACGCCGGATTCAAATTTAAGACGGGAGTAAGCTCCCTTGCCCTTCACGGAAAAAACGATTTCTTTGAAGCCGCCGATTCCAATTTCGCTTTGCGAGAGGATTTCAACTTTCCAATGTCTGCGCTCGGCATATCTGGAGTACATGCGGAACAGGTCAGCAGCAAACAATGCAGCCTCGTCGCCGCCGGTTCCGGCGCGAATTTCCACAATGACGTTGCGTTCATCGCGCGGATCTTTTGGCACCAGCATCCCTTTCAATTCTTTTTCCAACTGAGCTGCCTGCGGCTCCATTTCGAGCAATTCGGCTTCAGCCAGATCTCGCATTTCGGCATCTTCGCCGCCAAGCAGGGAGCGCGCCTCTTCTATCTGTTTTAGCAGAACACGGTATGCCCGTGATTTCTCAACAATGGGCTCAATTTCGGAGCGTTCCTTGGCTAACTCAGCAATACGCTGATAGTCATCTGCGCTCTGTTCCAGCAGATGACTTAATTCTTCATATCGTGCTTCGATTGTTGCAAGCTTTTCGAGCATACTGGTCCAAACTTGATTATAGAGAATGTATCAATCACCAAATTGGGTATTATACCAGCCTTTTTGAATGAAACGGCTGCGAGACTTGTCTGGGCCAACTATCTTGCGGGACGTCATTCCATGCCTGCCGCATTGTTCTGCTATAATAAGAATGTCGGTTGTGGACCATCGATCGGGGTGGTGATCCATCTGCAACCTGCGGGTGATCCTTCGTGGATGGATGTTACCGCGAGAGGATGATGTTATCCCATAGCATTGCAAATATCAAATTAGTAGACTACATTCTGAAAGTATCGTCAGTAAAAGGCGATTATTTTTTGTAAGTCAGGAGCTGTCTATGGATGTTGTAACGCTCTCTCAGATTCAATTTGCCGTCACGACAATATATCACTTCTTTTTTGTGCCCTTGACACTGGGTCTTGCGGTGCTGGTTGCGATCATGGAAACATTCTATGTGCGCACCAACAATGAGATGTACAAACGCATGACAAAGTTTTGGGGCAAGCTCTTTCTGATCAATTTTGCGATGGGCGTCGTAACCGGCATTGTCCAGGAATTTCAGTTCGGCATGAACTGGTCGGAGTATTCGCGCTTTGTTGGTGACGTTTTTGGTGCACCGTTGGCGATCGAAGCGTTGCTGGCCTTCTTCCTGGAATCCACTTTCCTGGGATTTTGGATCTTTTCCTGGGAGCGCGTTTCCAAACGGTTGCATCTGGCTGCCATCTGGCTGGTGGCTATCGGTTCCTCGCTCTCGGCTCTGTGGATTCTCATCGCGAATTCCTTCATGCAGCAGCCCGCCGGTTTCACGATCGAAAACGGCCGCGCCGTGATGACCAGCTTTGCCGCATTGATCCAGAATCCGAACGTTTGGGTGCAATTTCCGCATGTAATCTTTTCCGGGTTCACCACAGCAGCTTTTTTTGTGATGGGCATCAGCGCATATCACCTGCTGCGCGGTAAGACAGATGTCTTCAAGCGCTCTTTCCAAATCGCGGCAGTGTTTGGTAGCATTTCCATCCTGTTAGTCATCCTGGTGGGGCACAGCCAGGCTCAGCATATGGTGCAGACGCAACCGATGAAAATGGCCGCTGCAGAAGCTCTGTGGGATACCGCCGATCCGGCCTCACTATCCATATTTACGATTACCAATCAGGAAACCGGTGAAACCCCGGTCGATCTGCGCATCCCAAAAGTTCTCAGTCTGCTCTCTTACAATCGGTTGAGTGGCAGGGTAATGGGGATGAATGATCTGCAGGCTGAGTATGAACAAAAATATGGGGCAGGCAACTATATTCCTTCCATTTTTATCAATTACTGGGCCTTTCGGATCATGGTCGGCGTTGGATTCTTGATGTTTGCCATCGCCGCATATGCCATCTTCAATGTTTTGAAAAACAAGCCGGATGGCAAATTTAAATTTTTGGGGTTATTTCCATTCTTTATTGTGCTGCCGTATCTGTCCAATTCAACAGGTTGGGTTTTGACCGAAATGGGCCGCCAACCCTGGGTGGTGTACGGTTTGCTCAAGACAAAGGATGCCTTTTCGCCAAACCTGACTCCTGGAATGGTGCTTACATCCTTGATTGGTTTTACACTGGTTTACGGCTTGCTGCTGGTCGCGGATGTTTATCTGCTGGCTAAGTACGCCAAAGCTGGTGTAGAACCGGCGCAGGAAAAAGCCCGGCGGTCTACGGATGAAGAAGCATACTGGGAATAGGAGGAAAACATGGAATTAAACGTCCTCTGGTTTATCTTAATTGCGGTCCTGTATATCGGTTATTTTGTGCTGGAAGGCTTTGATTTTGGCGTGGGTATTCTCCTGCCTTTCCTTGGGAAAACCGACCTCAAGCGTCGAGTGATGATCAATACCATCGGTCCGCATTGGGACGGAAACGAGGTGTGGCTGCTCACTGCCGGCGGGGCCACCTTTGCAGCTTTCCCCCAATGGTATGCTACGCTGTTCAGCGGTTTTTACCTGCCATTGTTCCTCATGTTGATCGCGTTGATCGTACGCGGGGTTGCCTTCGAGTTTCGCGGCAAGGATGACAATCCCCGCTGGAGGGCTTTGTGGGATGGGTGTATTTTCTTTGGCAGCCTGATCCCGGCCTTATTATGGGGCGTGGCGTTCACGAATTTTGTCAAAGGCGTGCCCATCGATGCCAATATGATGTATACCGGCGGATTCTGGAACCTGCTGAACCCGTTTGCATTGCTGGGTGGTGTGGTGGCGGTGTTGGCTTTCACGTTGCACGGTGCGATATTCCTTACGTTAAAGACAGAGGAAGAGATCTCAACTCCGGCTCGCAAGATTGCCAACCGTCTTTGGATCCCGCTGATGCTGGCCTTGCTGGCATACACTGTTGCGCTTTACCTGACTACGGATGTGCTGAACAAGTTGGGCTGGAATCCGGGTGTAGTTCCTGTCTTTACTGTGATTACTTTCCTGGTGACCGGCTGGTTCCTGCGGCAGAAACGGGATGGATGGTCGTTTGTTTTCATGGCGGTTTCCATTGCGATGGCCGTCATCACCATCTTCCGCATCCTGTTCCCAAGCGTCCTGGTTTCCAGCATTGATCCGGCTTACAGCTTGACGATCTATAATAGTTCATCGAGCGATTACACCCTCTCCGTGATGAGCAAAATCGCGTTGTTTTTTGTGCCGATTGTTCTTGCCTATCAGGGGTGGACTTATTGGGTCTTCCGCAAACGGGTTCGATCCAACCCGCAGGAATTGCATTACTGATTCAAATTTACTTGAATCAAGGCGGGCAAGGGTGTAGCCCGCCTTTCTGCGCCTGTGGTGTGCCCGGAAAAATGCAAGTTGTCGTACAATCAGGTTGAAGCTTTGCAAAGAAAAGAGGTGAATTTATGAGTCACTGCTGCGAAGAACGTACTGTTGTCACTACTGATCTGGCCCCTAAAGCAATTGGTCCTTATTCGGTGGCCATCAAAGCCGGACCATTCGTGTTCACATCAGGCCAGTTAGGCCTTGACCCTGCTACGGGATCCCTGGTTGAAGGCGGCGTGGAATCCGAAACTCGACAGGCGCTGACGAATTTGAGCCATGTGTTGCAGGCAGCAGGTTCGAGCCTGGCGCTGGTGGTGAAAACGACTGTTTTCTTGCGGGATATCAATGATTTTGCGCGCATGAATGCGGTTTACGGTGAATTCTTCACACAGAACCCGCCGGCGCGCTCGGCTGTGCAGGTGGCAGCCCTGCCTAAGGGGGGCGCAGTGGAGATTGAGGCGGTTGCCTATTTACCTGGCGAGGAGTAGACGGGAGCCTGCCGTCTGGCCATGACGCAAGTATCGATCATCATTCCATGTTATAACGAGCAAAACACCATCACGCTTCTATTGCGGGCGGTTTATCATCAAACCTACCCTCGTTCAGAAATGGAAGTGGTGATTGCTGACGGCCGCTCCACCGACCGCACCCGTGAGGTTGTGGCTCAATTCCAACAGGAAAACCCCGACCTGGCCATTCGTCTGGTGGATAATGCTGAGCGCAGTATTCCATCAGGTTTGAATGCGGCACTGGCTGCAGCGACTGGTGAGATCATTGTCCGGCTTGATGCGCATTCTGTCCCAGCGCGCGATTACATTGAACGGTGTGTGGATGGTTTGCAAAAAAAGCTGGGTGATAATGTCGGCGGTGTGTGGGAAATTCAGCCGGGGGCAGCGACTTTCACAGCACATGCCATTGCCTTGGCAGCTGCACATCCTCTCGGTGTTGGTGATGCCCGCTATCGCTATTCTGATCAGCCTGGTCAGGTGGATACCGTTCCATTTGGCTCATTCTATTTGGCAACACTCGATCGCATTGGTCGGTATGACGAGACCTTGTTGACGAATGAAGATTACGAGCTCAATACGCGTATCCGCCTGCAAGGTGGCAAGGTATATTTCGATCCCGCCATCCGTTCCGTTTACTTTGCTCGCTCGACGTTTTCGGGACTGGCAAAACAATACTTCCGGTACGGCTATTGGAAGTTGCGCATGTTGAAACGGTACCCGGCAACGCTTCGATGGCGGCAGGCTTTGCCTCCGATTTTCACCGCGTCGGTCGTGTTTTTATTCATTGCGGCGTTTTTTATTCCACCAGCCCGCTGGTTGCTGCTGGTTGAGCTTGGGATATATTTCCTGGCGTTGATAGTCGGGTCAATTCCGGTTGCCCGGAAAAAACGCGACATTCGGTTTATCATTGGCGTCCCAGCGGCGATTGCTGTGATGCATTTCGCCTGGGGGGCGGGATTTCTTTGGAGCTTGATCAAATCAGCGGTAAAATCGTAATCCATGTCTGACATTCATACCCCACAAAAACCACTCTGGCGCATGCGCGCTGGCGAAAGGCGTGTCTTACTACTCATCGGCGATTTGCTGGTGACGGTGATTGCATTGGTGAGTGCGTTGTATTTTTGGGCGCAGGGTGATGCCTGGCTAAACTTTTCCTGGGAATTCCTGGATCAGCGCGTGCCAACCTGGTTTATTCTCTTGCCGATCACCTGGCTCATTTTGCTCATAGAGCTTTATGATGTGCGGCGCGCCAATAGTCTGCAAGAAACCCTGCGGGGTATCGCGCTTGCAGCTGCCATTGGCATGGCGATATATCTGCTCTTCTTCTTCGTTGCCAAGGATCCATTGCCACGACGCGGCGTAGCAGGTTTTGTATTGGCTGCATTTGTGCTGACTCTGGGCTGGCGCATGTTGTATATCCGCATTTTTACGGCTCCGCAATTTATGCGCCGGGTGCTCATTGTTGGGGCTGGTCGGGCTGGAAGCACACTTCTACAGCACATTCGCCAAATTTATCCCGCCCCCTTCTTTATTGTTGGTTTTATTGATGATGATCCTTCTAAGCTCGGCGAGGAAGTGGAAGGTGTAAAAGTGATGGGTGGGGGCGGAGAACTGCTTGAGATCATTCAGCGCGAATACATTTCTGATTTGATTTTTGCCATTTCCGGTGAAATGAATTCGGTAACATTCGATGCTCTTTTGAAAGCGCGCGAACAAGGGATTGAAGTTTCCACCTTCAGCAGTGTTTATGAGGAGTTGTTGGGGCGCGTTCCGATTTCACTCTTGCAATCTGATTGGATCCTTCGTTCTTTTGTGGATCAGGCCCATACGAATGCTTTTTATGATTTGGCAAAAAGACTTCTGGACTTGCTCGGCGGATTGGCAGGCTGCCTGGGATTGTTGATGGTTTTCCCGTTTGTGACGATTGCAACCCTATTAGACAGCGGATTCCCGTTGTTTTATTCCCAGGAACGCCTTGGGCTTTATGGAAAACCTTATAAAATCTATAAATTTCGGACAATGGTAAAGGATGCCGAAAAAGATGGCCGTGCCAGGCCTGCTTCTGAAAACGATGACCGCGTGACCGGGGTTGGACGATTCTTGCGCCGCAGCCATCTGGACGAGTTGCCACAATTCTATAACGTGCTGATTGGCGACATGAGTCTGGTGGGCCCGCGTTCTGAACGACCACAATTGATTGAAAAATACCAAAATACGATCCCGTTTTACCGCGCGCGACTGTTTGTAAAACCCGGTCTGACTGGTTGGGCACAGGTAAATTTTGGTTACGCCTGGAACGTTGATACAAATACAATCAAGCAGGAATATGATCTTTACTACATCAAGCACCGCAACCTGTTATTAGATCTGATCATCCTGGTGCGCACAGTCAGCACTGTTATTGGGCTGAAAGGACGATAACGGGTGAAAACAAAACCCATTATTCGCAATCGTTATATTTTGCTAGGGGACCTGCTCCTGATTGTCGCTGCGGCAATGGGCAGTTATGCACTTCGCCTTGAACTTGGGCCTGCATTTTTGACATATTTGCCAACGGTGTACTGGTTGATCGGCGTATCTTTGGTCGTTAAACCGCTGTTCTTTGCTTATTTTGGGCTGTACCGTCGTATGTGGTCTTATGCCAGCGTCCGAGAGATGACTCTGATTGTGTTGGCGGTAACGACGTCCAGTCTGGTCGTGTCAGTGGTGATGATCAGCCTGCACAGCCTGGGGGTCTTCGCGGGGCTTTCCCGTTCTGCGTTGGCAATCGACTGGCTGTTGACGATTATCCTCTGCGGAGGATTGCGTTTTACCATGCGCATCCTGGCAGAAAATGCGACCCAAAGCAATATAAAATCAAAAACACGGCGGGCTTTGATTGTGGGCGCGGGCGATGCGGGCGCGCTGGTGGCGCGCGAATTGCAGAAGAACTCACAGGTAAATTTGCTGGCAGTGGGCTTTGTGGATGATAATCCCACAAAACAGCATCAGCAGATTTACGGCATCCCGGTTGTGGGTACGCTGACAGATCTCGCACGCCTGTTGGACAATCACAGAATCGATGAAGTCATCATTGCCATTCCCAGTGCTCCAGGTCGGGTCATCCGCACGGTTGCCGATATCTGCAGACTGAAAGGTATCCAATTCCGTACAATGCCCGGGATTTACGAGCTGTTGGGCGGTAAAGTCAGCGTCAGCCGATTGCGCGAAGTGGATATCACCGACCTGTTGCGGCGCGAACCGGCTCGCATCCGCGATGAAGAAATTGGCGAAACTTTGAACGGGCGCGTGGTGATGGTAACCGGGGCTGGTGGATCGATCGGCCGTGAGCTATGCCGCCAAATTGCTCGCTGGGGGCCGGCAGAGCTGATTATGCTGGGGCATGGTGAAAACAGCATTTTTGAAGCGCTTTTGGATTTGCAGGAAAGTTTTCCCAGCCTGCCTGTTCGACCGGTGATTTGCGATGTTCGCGATCGTGACCGCCTGGAAAATCTGATGATACGCTACCGGCCGCAGGTTGTGTTTCACGCTGCCGCGCACAAGCACGTGCCGATGATGGAGAAAAACGTCGAAGAAGCGGTGACCAATAACATCCTGGGCACGCGCAACCTGGTGGATTTATCCCTGGCGAACGGCGTGGAAAGATTGGTGATGATTTCCACGGATAAGGCCATCCGGCCTGTCAATGTGATGGGCGCAACCAAGCGCATCGGTGAAATGATCGTCCTGGATGCAGCGGCGCGCTCTGGGTTGGCGTATTCGGTTGTCCGCTTTGGTAATGTGTTGGGCAGCCGCGGCAGCGTGGTGCCGATTTTCAAACGTCAAATTGCCCGCGGCGGACCAATCACGATCACGCATCCTGATATGCGCCGCTATTTTATGACAATTCCAGAAGCTGTTTACCTGGTGCTGCAATCTGCCACGCTTGGGCATGGAGGCGAAACCTATGTGCTCAATATGGGGCAGCAAGTGCGCATCCTTGACCTGGCGGAAGACCTTATTCGTCTTTCAGGTTTGGTCCCTGGCAAGGACATTGAAATTGTTTTCACAGGTGTGCGGCCGGGAGAAAAGCTGAGCGAAGATTTATGGGATGAGGGCTGCACTTTCCAGCCTACACCGCACCCGGATATCTATCACCTGGATGTCCAGGATGAACTCCACGGTGAAGAATTGCGCCGCGCGGTCAACGAGCTTGGCCGTCTGGCGCAGGAGGGGGATGCATCGTCCATCATCCGCTTGCTGGACGAATTGATCCCCGGGTCCGAAGTGCGCTGCACGCCTCCTCCGGAATTAACATCGATCGACTGATGAGCACGCTGACACGTTCTGAATGGGATTCGTTTTTGGCTCGCTTCCCAAAAGCCCATCTGTTGCAATCGGGTGAATGGGGCGATTTAAAGAGCAACTTTGATTGGTCACCCGAGCGCGTTCAGGCTGGCGATAGCGGTGCCCAAATCCTCTTTCGCCGCTTGCCGTTGGGATTAACAATTGCTTATATCCCCAAAGGGCCTGTTGGTGAGGATTGGACGGCATTGTGGCCGGAAATTGACCTGGTTTGCAGGCGCAGGAAGGCGATCTTGCTCAAAGTGGAACCAGACGCCTGGGAAGGTGAGGACAGGGAGATTGCCGCGAAGATGCCCGGTTTTATTCCATCAACATCCATTCAGCCGCGCCGGACGGTGGTTGTGGATTTATCGGGCAGTGAAGATGAATGGCTGGCCCGCATGAAGCAAAAGACGCGCTATAACATTCGTCTGGCACAAAAAAAGGACGTGCTGATTCGCGAAAGCACAGATATTGATGCCTTCCAACAATTGATGATGACCACTGGTAGACGAGATGGTTTTGGTGTGCACACCCTGGCCTATTACCGGCGCGCATATGACCTGTTCACAGCCACAGGAAAGGCCGCACTGCTGCAGGCTGAATATCAGGGCCGTGCATTGGCAGCTATCATGATTTTTGCCGCAGGGGAACGTGCCTGGTACCTTTACGGTGCCAGTTCTGATGAAGAGCGAAACCGTATGCCGACCTACCTGTTGCAATGGGAGGCCATGCGCTGGGCTGCTGCGCGCGGATGCAAATCCTACGACCTGTGGGGCGTGCCGGATGAGGATGAGGAAACACTTGAAAGCCAATTTGAGCAGCGCTCTGACGGACTGTGGGGCGTTTACCGCTTCAAACGTGGCTTCGGCGGGCAGTTGATGCGATCTGTCCGCGCCTGGGATCGCGTTTACAAGCCGCTCCTTTATCAGGTGTACCTGCGGATTGTCAAGCGCGGTAGAGAGGGTTGAAACCGTGGCGCATTACTGCCTGCAATGCGGAGCCAAAATGATTACAGTTTGGGATGAACGCGCTCGCGAAACCTGCCCACGCTGCGGTTGGGTTTTCTACCCGCATCAAAAACTGAGCGCAGCAGGGCTGATTGAGCAAAACAACAGCCTGCTTTTGGTCCGGCGCGCATTCGAACCCTGGAAAGACTGTTGGTACCTTCCAGCCGGTTATGTCGAAGTAGATGAGGATCCCGTGGATGCTGCCGAACGCGAGGTGCTGGAAGAAACTGGCCTGCAGGTAAGTGTTGGAAGGCTTTTGCAGGGTTATTTCTTCAATGATGACCCGCGCGGGAACGGCTATTTGCTGGTGTTTGCCTGCCATGTGCAAGGTGGATCTCTTGGAATCAAACCGGAAACAAATCAGGCTGGTTTCTTTCTGCGGAACCAGTTACCGCAGCCGCTGGCCGGTGCGGGTCACGACCGTGCTGTATTTGACTGGCAGGCAGGTCTGTTCTCACCCTGGGAAGGGAAGTCGAAATGGTAAGTCAATCCTGGTTGCCCGGTGAGTGGAACCAGTTGATTTCGCTGCTGCCAAATGCACATTTGCTGCAGACCTGGGAATGGGGGCAGATAAAGGCGCAGGTTGGCTGGAAGGCTGAGCCGCGGCTCTGGCGAGATGCGGCTGGGCATGTTTGCGCTGCGGCCCTGATCCTGCAGCGCGAACTTCGCTTTGGCGGATTTTCTGCGGGCTTCTCTCTTTTATACATCCCTCGCGGGCCGCTGTTGGATTGGAATGATGCTGCTCTGCGGACACGTGTACTTGATGACCTGGAGGATTATGCCAGGTTGAAGCGTGCATTGTTCTTGAAAATGGACCCTGAAGTTGTTGTGGGTTGGAATGAGCCAGGCTCACCGGAGGATGTTGTAGACCTGACTGGCAGTGCTGTGCAGCGCGAACTGGCTGAACGAGGCTGGCGCTTTTCGTCTGATCAGATTCAATTCCGTAACACGGTATTGTTGGATCTGAGCGGCAGCGAGGAGGATTGGCTTGCGCGCATGAAGCAAAAGACGCGCTACAATCTTCGTCTTGCACAGCGCAAGGGTGTGACGGTGCGGCAAGGAGATGAGGCTGATTTTCCAGAGCTTTACCGCATGTACGCAGAAACCTCAGTCCGGGATGGTTTTGTCATTCGGCCGCAGATGTATTACGAATCGGTTTGGAAGACCTATATGGACCGCGGCATGGCCTGTCCATTGATTGCCGAAGTCGACGGTGAAGCAGTGGCGGCTGTGTTTGTTTTCTGGTTCGCCGGGCGTGCCTGGTACATCTATGGCATGTCGCGCAGCCGACACCGCGAAAAAATGCCCAATTATCTGCTCCAGTGGGAAGCCATGCGGTTGGCCAAGGAAAAAGGCTGCACAATCTATGATCTGTGGGGCGCACCTGAAATATTTAATGAAGTTGATTCGATGTGGGGCGTTTATCGGTTCAAAGAAGGATTGGGCGGCAAAGTGATGCGAACGCTGGGTGCATGGGATTATCCGGTGCGCGCGGGGTGGTACATGGTTTTCACCCGGTTGTTGCCCAAAGCCCTGAACTGGATGCGCAGACGCGGTCAAAAGCGCACACGCAAGGAAGTCGGTTTATGAAGCTCCCACGCATCCGAATTGCTCATCTGCCCACAGCGGTTGAGCCGTTACCGCATCTTAGCGCCTTTTTAGGCGGTCCGCGGCTGTGGGTGAAGCGTGATGACCAGACCGGGCTTGCTTTTGGGGGCAATAAGGTGCGCAAGCTTGAATACTTGCTGGCCGAAGCTCTTGCCAACGGGGCCAATACCCTGGTTTCAGTAGGAAGCGTTCAATCCAATCATTGCCGCCTGACGGCAGCCCTGGCTGCCCGCTATCAACTGGGCTGCATCCTTGTATTGCATGGAAAAGCAGCTCAGCAGCCTTCCGGCAATCTGCTTCTGGATCAGCTTTTTGGCGCTGAAATCGTCTGGACGACGTACGATAAACAGGAAGTTGCTCTGAAGGATGCCTTTGCGCGCGCCTGGGAAACTGGACGGCGGCCTTACTTGATCCCGTTGGGAGGATCCACACCCACTGGCGCGCTTGGTTACGCTGCCGCATTTGAGGAATTCATTGAGCAGGATATCATCCAGCCGGATTGGATTGTGACAGCATCTTCTTCTGGCGGCACGCAAGCAGGGTTAGTGCTGGGCGCTCGGCTTGCTAACTGGCGCGGGAAGATATTGGGCATCAGTATTGACCGATCCGAAACTGATTTATGCCAACATGTGGCGCACCTGGCAACTGACGCTTTACACCGGCTGCGTGAGCCGATAAAAATTACGCCGCAAGATGTGATAATCAATGCAGATTATTTGGGCGGCGGTTATGGGGTTTTGGGCGATGCTGAGGTAGAAGCGATCCAGCTTTTTGCGCGCCATGAAGGATTACTGCTTGATCCGGTATACACCGGGCGGGCTGCAGCCGGTATGATCGATTTGATCCGCAAAAGATACTTCAAGCCGGATTAATCCGTTTTGTTCTGGCACACCGGCGGAACGCCAGCGCTTTTTGCTGATGTTTACCGAAAGAAATTAATCTCTTCTAGCTGATCTGGCTGATTTAATTGCCGATCGGACGCCACGCCGGACTGAAATCGGTACCTGGATCGGTGGTCAGGCGGACAATATCAGAACCATTGACAGCCATGCGGTAAATATCGTGGTTATTGCCATCCGGCCATGATTCGAAGCTGATGTAGTAGCCGTCTTGGGATATGGATGGTTTGTACATTGGGCCATAAGCGCCGGCATTTTCCGCCGGGATGCGGAATTCTTTGGGCTGCTTTCGGTCCTCGTATCTCAGGGCTGTCAACCAGGTGTTGACCACATTATTCCGCACTTGCGAATAGTAGATGATTTGGCCGTCTGGCGCCCACACTGGGGTTTGGTCGTGGGCATCACCAGAAATGGTAAATTGCTCGGCTAGCATGCCGGTATCAGTCATGATCCAGATCTGGTCAAAGACAACCGTGCGCACAAAGGCCAGTTGCATGCCGCTGGGCGACCAGCTTGGCTGGCGGTCGTAATAGCGGGTGGCTGAAAGTTCCTGCAGGTTCCCTGAAGCAAAGGTATAAACAAAAATGTGAGGTCTGCCGGTGCGCAGTGATGTGAACGCAATGCGTGTGCCGTCCGGCGACCAGGCTGGATCAAAGTCGCCCGCAGGGCTGGGCGGAACTGGTAGCGCAGTTGATTGCCTGGTATTCAGGTCGAGGATAAAGATTTTCGCTCCCGGGTATGTACCCTCTTTCCGCCGGCAAGGTGAAATATAAGCGAGCTGCATGCCGTCCGGTGACCAATTGGGCTGGCAGGCGCCTTCATTCATGCTGGTGAGTTGGATCTGGCTGGTGCCATCGCTGTTCATCATCCAGATTTGCATGATGCCAGTTCGGTCTGAAACGAAGGCAATTTGCCCCTGGCCGCCGCCCAGCGGTGTGACCGATGGGGTAATCATTACTGTGGGGGTGAGGGTAGGCACATCCAGCGTGGCGGTGAAATTATCTTCAACCACCGGCATTGCCTGGGTGGCGGTTTGGTTCGCAGTTATTTCAGGTGTGGAGGTTGACAAGGTTTCAGGGGGTTGTTCGGTTTCTGCTCCAGAGGTAGGGTTTGTCACCGGCTGGACAGGGCTCATGCTTGCAAAAACAGCTTTTGGCAGATCTGGAATGGCAATGATGAGGCCCAGCAATGAGCCAAGTATGACCATTAAAGAAATGGCGGTCACCCGTAAAACAGTTGACGGGCGTTTCTTTCGGCGAACCGATTGCCTGCGCGGCAAGCTGGCCATGGGCAGGTCATTGTCAGGTTCTGGATTAAGCTCAGCAGCAGGTTTTGGCTCTGGCGGCTTTTCAGGTGGGGGCGAAACGGTGGGGCGCTGCTGAGTGAGCTCTAAAAGGTTGACAGATTGTGCCAGCGCTTGTTTGAATTCCGTTGCTGTCTGATAACGATCCTCCGCATCTACCTCAAGCGCTTTTTCAATCACGCTGGCTAATTTGCGGTTTACGCGAGGTACCAATTCGCGAATGGGAGTGAGTTCAGCTTTGCCGGTTGCGCGGGCAAGGCTGTCTTCGGGAATCACACCGGTCAGGGCAGCATACAACGTTGCGCCAAGTGAATAAATATCTGTGCGCTCGTCTGTGCGAGCAGTGCCATATTGCTCTGGCGGTGAATAGCCGGGCGTCATGGCCCGAGCGCCGGTGGTTGTGGCCTGACTGCCTTGAACAACTTTTGCCAGGCCAAAATCCACCAGCAGCACCTCGCCGCCCGGCGTGATTTTTATATTGCCAGGTTTGATATCACGGTGAAGAACGGTTGGATTGCGGCTGTGCAAATACGTGAGCGCATCACAAATGGCAGCACCAATCAGGACCACTTCCTGCTCGCCCAGCGTACCCACACGTTCAATGCGTTGCCGCAGGTCCTCACCATCGATGTAGTCCATAATCAGGTATTGGCCCTGATCGCCCATCTGAAAATAATCGCCGACGCGTGGTAAATTGGGGTGACGTAAGCTGGCAAGTATGTTTGCTTCCCGCTGAAATTGGCGGGCATATTCATCTGTCAGGAATAAATTCTCTTTTACGGCAACGTCGATGCCAAGATTTTCATCCGTAGCACGGTATACTGCGCCCATTCCGCCCTGGCCAAGGATGGAAACGATGCGGTATCTGTGATTGAGGAGTGATCCAGGGGCTAGCGGCATATAAACCGTCCGGTAAATCAATACAATAGTTAATTTTACTCTGCTCTTGAATAACGCGCAATCAAACCCCGCAAAATGGTTCGTGAATTTAACGTGCTATAATCAGCCAAAGAAATCGCTTGCATGACCGTGAACCGCGCATGAACCTAGACATCCAGACCGCTGTTTATGCATTAATTGTGATGGCCGCATTGGGCGGCTTGATTGTGTTTTTAAGCGGAATTCGCACCATTCGCGCTGGCCGAAAGCTGCCATTCTTCCGCAAGCGACAGGATTTGCTTGCACGAGGATGGCGAAGCGTGTTTGTTGCCTTTCTTTTGATTGGTATTGCAGTTGCAATTGGAAAATTTGGCGAACCCGCAGCCTATAAAGTGTTCCCTCCCTCTCCCACAATCACTCAAACCCCTACCATCACGCTCACGCCGACCATTACCCTAACGCCGACGATCACGCTGACTCCGACAATAACTGAAACACCCTCCATCACGCCCACCCCGATGATGCCAGCGGAAATTGCCACACAATTCCTGGGCGAAGTTACCCCTGGCGCGGATGCAGTCTTCAGCCCGCTGCAGATTTCCAGGTCAATTGATGAAAGCCGATTGCCGGTTAATCCACAAATTGAATTTGCAAACCCGGTTGGCAAGTTGTACGCCACTTTTAGTTACAACAATATGCAAGACGGTGTCCAATGGACTGCCCTGTGGTACCGTTTGCAGGACCGTAAGTTGATTTGCTACGAAACCCAGGCCTGGTCTGGCGGCACTGGCGGTTATGGTTACACAGAGTGCGAACCGCTGTCCAATGAATGGCTGCCAGGGGAATTTGAAGTGCAGATGTTCCTTGGGATGCAATGGCAGGTTTCCGGGCGGTTTACGATTACCGGCAACCCGCCCACACCAGCGCCGACTTTGACCCCCACTTCAACCCGCACATCGACAATCACGCCTGGGCCGTCGCCCACCCGGACGGCTTCGCGCACGCCCCAGCCCAGCAGCACGCCCACCATCACCCGTACGCCCAGGCCGTCAGCGACTCTGACAGTTACATCCACACGGGCGCCCACCTGGACGGCGTCTCCGACCAGGCCTACCAATACCCGCGCGCCATCGCCAACCGCAACCCGGTGAGCTTCACCTGGAAAAACAGTCAGGACAATTCTGTCGAATCATCCCCTGCGGATGATTAACCGCTCACGAAGAGGCCGCGGCGGTGGCTCTGTGTTTGATCTATCTGGTAACGGTGGATGGCAGCACAGGCATTGTCGAGTGCAGCCGGAACGGGTTTGCCTTCGTTGACCAGACTTTCACGAGTTGAACGCAAGACAGCCCCATAAAGTCCAATTATTTCGGAAATAGTATCTTCTGCGCTGGCGTTTTGTTTCTGGAGCTGGACAAAGCTTAATATTGGAATGGTATCCAGTAAGCGTACGATTTCTCGGTTGCGGCTTTGATTGCGTAATTCATTCAAGACGCGCGGCAGGCTGCGTGCAAGGTTCTCGGAGGTCAGCCGGTATGCTTCAACATGCTGGTTGAGGATGACCTCTTCGTTGGTCGAGAACGAGCCGATATCGATCCATTCCAGGTGTACACCGTTCATTCGCGCGCGTTCTGGAAAACCGCTGGCAAATTCGCGGAAAAAATTGCTCAATTGCGGGCGCGGGATAAAATTGGGCGCTGGCTGGAACTGTTCAGTGATGGGTGAGAAGAAATGTTGGTTACGAGGGCGGCGGGCATGCTTGCGTTCTCGGTATGGCAAGGGTAGGGGTTTTGCGTAATTTTTCGGGCGGTGCGGAAGCTGCGGCTTTGCATCCTTGCGCTTTACCCGGCTGTGTTTTTGATGCGATAAAATCCGGCTTTGAATTGCCTTTTGCATGGCCAACTGACGTTGAATCTCAGGCTCGCCGATAGCTGCTAACAGTTCACCAAGCGTGTGCTCGCTGATGAAACGGACCAGTTCTTCATAAACCAACGTTTGCATTGCCTGCGACCACCGCTCGCCCTTCACGTTTTGATAGGTAAGCCAGTAGATCGCCTGACGGCGGAAGGGGTAGGGGCGTCCGAGTGAGCTGTTGTTCGCCCCACGCCAGACGCTAAAAATTAGCCGGAGGTTCTTAACGCTGATGTGAATGCCGTCACTGGTACGAGCCGAAATATTAAAAGAGACAGTTTGATCGCGGAGATCAATAATGCTGCGCAGTCGTTCAAAACCGTCCAGTTGGGTAACCGCCGGTAAATATCTGGGTGTGCCCAGTGTGCCGTTTGGGCCGGCTGCACGGCTTGCGGCCTGGGCATCGGGGCCGAGCAAAACCGGAAAATACCGCAGCAGAAAATCTGTAAAGTGCTGCCGTATGGATTTTTCATGCCGTTGGATGCGCAAATTGGGGCTGATGGGGTGAAATGCGCCATTGATCTTCTCAAAAACGGCAGCGTACTCTACGTTTACCTGCACGGTGCATGGTCCGCCAATGCGAATTGCCGGGGAATCTTCCTGCTTGCGAGAAAGCTTCTCATTGTTGATGATCAGTTTATCCATCCTTGCTGTGGCAAATGCTGCGCGGCTGATGAAATCGCGGCTGATGGATGTTTTCGGAAGTTCAAAAATATCCATCAGGTAAATTGACGCAATTTCATGCGCAAGCCAGACCGGCAGGAAGAATATTATTAGGCGCGTGAGTGTTTCACCCGCCAGTAGAATACCAAACAGATGGTCGAACCACACGAGCAGCATGGCCGCCGGTGATGCGGCCGGATCCAGGCGCAGATGGAACAAACGCACCGACCAATCGCCCCAAGGGTGAAACCAAAGCGCAGTGAAAAACCAGGTGAGGAAGACTGACACCCAAAAGATCACTCCACGCACCTGCCCGGCAGCCTGGGTCAAAGAAAAGATCCGACCGATGGCCAGTTCAAATGCCTGGCCCAGCGTGCTGGCTGGCTGCCTCTCAGACTCTGAAGGGGTGTAGGAATCTGTGGAGTACGTCATTGGTCGGGTTGCTTTTCTACCCAATCGAACAGGTCTTGGAGTTGAGCAGTTTCCTCAACTGCCAGGCTGTGTAGTGCGGGATCGCGGTCGCACATCTCCATGCTGCCGCGCAACAGCCGCTTAAGCACTTCCCGGCCCGTCAGCGGTTGATCAGCGTTTTCAGTCAAGAAGGGTTGGCTGGCATATTCGGCAAAGCGAAGATGTGCTTCAGATTGCCCTTGCTTGAGAATGTAATCGCGCTGCCGATCGATGAGCACGCGTTCTTGCCGTGCCCGGTTTAGCCAGGATGCATTCCAGCGTTTGACAAGCTGGCTTTCAACCTCGTCGGGCAAAACAAGGTTGTTGATTTCGACACGAACAACCTGTATTCCCCTTTTTTTCAATAGTTGATGTTCGCGGCTCTCGGTGGTTTCGCCAGTTTCAGCACCAAAATCGTTTAGAACGGGCACGTGTTCTGCCATCATACGAGCCCGGACCATTGTGAGTATGGTCACCAAAGCGCTTTTTTGGCCTGCATTTCGCTGAAACAATTCATCCAGCGTAAATTTGCCCAAATACTCACGCCAGACATCTGCGGCCAGGTATGCGGGTAGCCAATCCCACCGACGAACTCGTTCGGCTGCGTCGAGAGGGAGATTTAAGTCGATGTTCTGTCCCAGGATCGCTTTTTCGACAGATGAAGGCCGGAAACCAAATTGGGTATTCCCTTCGCCTGCCCTGGATTCCAGCCGGAAAAAGACTGTGATGGTAGAAACGATTTCTATTCCGTCGCGCGTCAGCGCGCGGGTATCGTTGCGATCACGCTGGCGGGCTTGATACTCACCGGCTGTTTCTTTCTTACCCTTTTCGGCAAACGGAGAGATTGCTGAAAACGGGGAGGGGCCAATCGTTTGTTTGTGAAGGTGTAAATCGACAACCGATTCTGGAGATACCGACTCGCCGGGTTTGGTGAAGGTTACCCCTGGCCCAATTGCTCTCACGTATTGGGTAGGTCTTTTGAGCAGTGCTGCGCTGGCGGTATCCAGCAGAATGACGCCCGGCCCTTTTTTTTGTTCCTCGCCTTTTCTCTTCTGAATTTCACCATCGATGATCGAGATCGCTTGCCCGTGCATTCCCAGCGGGTAGATTGCCAATCGGTAGAACGCCTGCAACCTTTCATGGATGGTTTTTACCGGCAACACGAATTGTGAAAAGAAGCCTAACCAGGCGATGGTGATTAAACCGATGAGAATGATATCAAGCATCAGCGTGGTCGAGTTCAGCGTTTTGCGGTTCAGATACAGGTATACCAGCAACGCCACGATCGAGACCAAGAAGGGTCGCCGCCAGGGTGGGCCAAAAAGTTTTCGGAGGCTGAATTTCCCCATAGGTAAATTGTATATCACTTTACCGAATTGCGCGTAGGAAAAATACTCCTCTACAGGCGGTTTTCCAATGACCTATGATAGAATCAAATCATATTTGAAGCTCCAGGCATGACAAAAAGAGGTGATATGCTGAGAGCATTTTTTATTTCCCTTTCCAAAGCCACTTGGGCGCAACGTCTGATCACGAATTGGGGTTTTGCCTGGCGGGCTGCCTCGCGCTTCATCGCCGGCGAGACTGGCGGAGAGGCCATTGAGGTGATCCGGCAGCTTAACGCGACCGGCATCCTGGCAACGCTCGATCACCTGGGTGAAAACACAGCTTCGGCGTCTGAGGCGCGCAAGTCAACTGATGAAATCTTGCAAGTATTGGACCAGATTCATGCTTCCGGCGTGCGCTCGAACGTTTCGATCAAGCTTTCACAAATCGGGTTGCTGCTGGACGAGGAATTGTGCCTGCAGAACCTGGAGCGCATCCTTCACAAAGCACAACTGACGAATAACTTTATCCGGATCGACATGGAAGATTCGTATCTGACTGAAAAGACCCTGGATGCGCTCCGTTGGGCGAGGTCGAAGGGCTTCTTCAACGTCGGTATTGTGATTCAATCCTATCTTTACCGCAGCGCAGCGGATGTGCGAACACTGGTAGATGAAGGCATCTGTGTGCGTCTTGTTAAGGGCGCCTACCGCGAACCCGCTTCGGTTGCATTTCCTTCGAAAAAGGACGTCGATAAAGCGTTTGATCAGTTAACTGAAATGCTGCTCAATGGGAGTCGAAATGGAGGGCTGAGTATTCAGCAAACGGATGGCCGCTTCCCACCGCTCGCTGCCATTGCCAGCCATGATCCTAAACGAATCCAATATGCGCGCGATGTGCAACAGCGGCTTGGCTTGCCAAAGGACGCGGTGGAATTTCAGATGCTTTACGGCATTCGCCGGGATCTGCAGCAGGAGCTGGTTGCAGCTGGATATCCAGTGCGGGTATATGTGCCTTATGGCACTCACTGGTATCCATATTTCATGCGCCGGCTGGCAGAACGGCCGGCAAATGTCTGGTTCTTTATCTCAAATTTCTTTAAGCGCTGATCGATGAATCCTTCAAAAGGCGATCTCCCTCTGGCTGTAGTGACTGGCGCAGCTATTCGGCTGGGACGCGGGATTGTGGAGGCATTGGCAGGGCAAGGCTACCCGGTGGGATTGCATTACCACAATTCAAAGGCTGAGGCCGATGAACTCAAAGAAGAAATCACGGCGCGGGGCGGCACAGCCTATTTGCTTCCGGCAGATTTAAGCGAGCCATCCCAAATTAAGGACCTGTTTGATCGTATTGCCCGCCTCCCACACCGGCTGGGCGTATGGGTTAATTCTGCGGCCTTAATGAATCCCGGCGACCTAACCACGATGAGTGTTGATGAATGGGATGCAACCCTGGCGTTGAATCTGCGTGCGCCGTGGCTGTGTGCCCGGGAGGCGGCTGCCTGCATGGAGGTGGAAGGCGGCGTTATCATCAATATTACTGACGTTGGCGCGCAAAAGAACTGGACAGGTTATCCGGCTTACACGGTCAGCAAAGCCGCACTCGAAACCTTGACGCGTCTGTTAGCGCGCCAACTGGCACCGAAGGTGCGCGTCAATGCTGTTGCGCCTGGATTGATTTTGCCGTCCGCAACGATTTCAACAGAGGAGTGGCAGCGGTTGGTGAATCGCGTGCCGCTAAAAAAGGCTGGCAGTCCAGAGGCGGTTGCCCAGGCTGTGATTAGCCTGATCCAGAACGGTTATATTACTGGTGAAACGATAAAAGTAGATGGAGGATATGCTCTGTTATGAGAAGGCGGCTTCGATGAACGCTTCGATTTGGAAAGAAATCGTGCGCCTGGCACGTCCCTGGTTGATGGCAGGAACTGTGCTTTTCTATGCCATCGGTGCTGGAATTGCACATTTTCTGGGCATGCGAATCGACTGGGCGGTTTATATTCTTGGTCAGGCATGCGCTCTATTGCTGGCAATAACCAGCGCATTTTTGAGCGAATATTTTGCCATGTTGGAGTATCCGGTATTGAAGCGCAACCAGAATGGCTTGAACCGAGCGGATGAATTCCTGCGCTTGCGCTCCGCTTTATTGCAGGCTTCGGCGGTGGCTTTAACCGTTGGGGCGGTGTTAACGGTCATGCTTTTCACCCGCGGAGTGGTAAACCTTACGGTTATCCTCTTCCTGGGCGCAGCTTTTTTGCTTGCATTTTTCTACGCCGTGCCTCCGCTGCGGCTGGGCAGGAGCGGATATGGGGAGCTGGTGACGGCTTTGTTTTTGACCGGGGTTATCCTGGCTTTGGCTTATGCGTTGCAGGCGGCGGAAACGCATCGCTTGTTGATTTTGCTCACATTCCCGCTAACTTCCATGTGCATCGCCATGCTGCTGGCCGTTGAGCTTGAAACGTATTTCACGGATATCAAAGAGGGCAAAAAGACATTAATGGTTTCGGTTGGATGGCAGCGTGGAATGGGCCTGCACAATATTCTGGTTCTCTTTAGTTATGTGTTGGTTGGATTGGCTGCAGTGTTGAAACTGCCCTGGTCGCTCACCTGGCCAATGCTTGCGACGCTGCCGGTTGGGCTATTCCAGATTTGGCAGATGTGGCAAATTGCGAACGGGCAGAAACCGCGCTGGCGTCTGCTGCGCATGACGGCATTTGCTTCTTTTGGCATCATGGCATATTTAATCGCTTTTGCTTTGTGGACGGGATAGAACCTTGCCTGAATTTTTAGAACTGCTTCCCCCTTTTGAAGCGCTAGAAATCCTGCTGAAAAATTTGCCGGAGGTCGCTTCACCGGCTGTACCATTGGAAACGGCAAAGGCGGTGAACCGCATTCTTGCCGAAGATGTTTTTTCACCCGAACCCCTCCCGCCCTTTGACCGAAGCACCGTGGATGGCTATGCTGTCCGTGCTGTGGATACATTTGGCGCAAGTGAGACGCTGCCCGCATACCTGAGGTTGATTGGGGAGGTGCCCATGGGTGCCAGGCCGGACTTCGCCCTTGAACGGGGCACGGCAGGCCTTATTCACACCGGCGGGATGCTGCCAGAGGGAGCGGATGCGGTGCTGATGCTCGAGAATTCGCAGATGGCGCGCCCTGGTGAAATTGAAGTGCTGAAAGCCGTTGCGCTCAACGAGAATGTTTTGCGCGCCGGCGAGGACGTCTCTGTGGGTGACCTGGTGCTTGCGGCTGGAACCTGCCTGCGGCCTGCTGAAATCGGTGGATTGTTGGCGCTGGGGATCACTGAGGTGAGGGTGAGAAAACCACCGAGGGTGGGAATCCTTTCATCTGGCGATGAAGTGGTGCCGCCGGACGTCAAACCGGCCTATGGACAGGTGCGGGATGTCAACTCTTACTCGCTGGCCGCATTGGTCACACGCCGCGGCGGGCAGGCAGAGATTTGTGGAATTGTGCCCGATCGCCGTGACGCGCTGGAAAAATCGCTTCGAGAAGCGTGGGAAGCAAATGATCTGGTTGTGATTACAGCAGGTTCTTCCGCCAGCACGCGCGATCTGACCGCAGAAACCATTCAAAAAATTGGCCGACCTGGCGTTCTGGTTCACGGTGTGAATGTTAAACCGGGTAAACCCACCATCCTGGGGGTTTGCGATGGCAAAGCCGTGATTGGTTTGCCTGGCAATCCAGTCAGCGCATTAATCATCGCTGGCCTGTTTGTCCTGCCAGTAATTGACCGGCTATTGGGAATAAAAACATTCCGTCCGGAAGCTTCGGTTACAGCGCGTTTATCCATCAATCTGGCATCACAGGCTGGCCGTGAGGATTTTGTGCCAGTTCATCTGGTTGCATCAGCGGACGGCTATGTTGCAGAACCAATTTTTTACAAAAGCAACCTGATTTTTAGTCTGGCGCGTGCGGACGGGTTGGTTCGCATAGCGCCAGATGCGACCGGTTTGCCGGTCAATGCTCAGGTCAGTGTGATCCTATTGTAGACTCCAGATTACAGGTGGACAAATGTCTGTTTATTTACATGATATTCCTCTCAAAGATGCGCAAGAGCGTTTGAAACAGGCACTGGAAGAAAACGGCCTGTGGACAATCCTGGCGGTGGAAGAAATACCTCTGGACGAAAACGCCGTTGGCCGGGTGACGGCTGAACCCGTTTGGGCGCGGCTGTCTTCGCCGCATTATCATGCCTCAGCGATGGATGGTTTCGCGCTGCGTGCCGAGCTGACGGCTGGCGCGATGCCTACTGCGCCGGTGGTGCTGGAAATCGGGCCGCAAGCACAATATGTGGATACAGGCGACCCACTGCCCGATTGGGCGAACGCTGTTGTGCCGATTGAGAACGTCGAGCCGCTGGATTTCAGCCTTCACCCGGCAGACGATTCCCGGCACCCTGACCTGATCCGCCTGAGGGCTGCGCTGACGCCGTGGAGCCATGTCCGTCCAATGGGAGAGGATATCGTCGCCACCCAACTGGTGCTGCCGTCCGGCCAGGTGTTGCGGCCGGTTGACCTGGGCGCAGCGGCAGCCAGCGGCTTGAGCAGCCTGCGGGTCAGCAAAAAGCCGCGGGTTGCTGTGCTGCCGACAGGCACCGAGCTGGTTGATGTAGGCAAGCCTGTCAGGCGCGGTGACATCATTGAATATAATTCGATTGTTCTGGCTGCCCAGGTAAACAACTGGGGTGGTGAAGCCACGCGCTATCCGATTTCGGTGGATGATTTTGGCCTGATCCGTTCGCGCGTACAGCAGGCAGCCGATGAAAATGATTTGGTACTGCTCAATGCAGGCTCTTCTGCGGGAAGCGAAGATTTTTCAGCGCGAGTGGTGCAAGAACTGGGTACGTTATTGGTGCACGGCGTGGCCGTTCGCCCGGGGCACCCGGTGATCCTGGGACTCATCCGCCGGACGAGTGGAGATCGGGTTGTGCCTATCATCGGCGTGCCAGGATATCCGGTTTCAGCCGCGCTGACGGGTGAAATATTCGTTGAGCCGCTGCTGGCAACCTGGTTGGGCCGCCAACCGAACCGTTCTGTGGAAGTGACCGCATCCTTAACACGCAAGATCACTTCTCCTGCGGGCGACGATGATTACGTGCGAATGGTGGCCGGGCGCGTGGGCGACCGCCTGTTGGCAGCTCCACTTTCCCGCGGCGCCGGGGTGATCACCTCACTGGTCAGGGCGGATGGAATCAGTGTGCTGCCACGAGGCGTGCAGGGTTTGGAACCTGGTGCTGCAGTCAAGGTGCGCCTCTACCGCTCGCCGCATGAACTGGAGAACACCATCTTTGCGATCGGCTCGCACGATATGACTTTGGACCTTGTGGCGCAATTCCTGGCTCAACGGGGACGCCGCCTGGTCTCTGCCAATGTTGGCAGCCAGGGCGGGTTGGTTGCCCTCCGGCGTGGCGAGGCGCACCTGGCAGGCTCGCACTTGTTGGACCCGGAAACTGGTGAGTACAATCTACCCTATCTGAAGCAATATTTACCGGAAACGCCTGTCCAGGTTGTTACCTGGGTGGGACGGGAGCAAGGTTTAATCGTACAGCGTGGCAACCCCAAGGGAATTCACGGACTGCAGGATTTACTGCGCGGGGATGTGCGCTTTATTAACCGCCAACGCGGTGCTGGCACGCGCGTGCTGCTGGATTATCATCTTGGAAAGATGGGTATCGATCCTGTATCAATTCAAGGATACGATCAGGAAGAGTACACCCACCTGGCTGTTGCGGCAGCGGTTGCTTCGGGCCGAGCAGATACCGGCATGGCTGTCACCGCTTCGGCGGTGGCGCTGGAATTGGATTTCATTCCACTGTTTCAAGAACGCTACGATCTCATCATTCCCTGTGAATTCTTACATGAGGATTTGCTCACCCCGATTTTTGATTTGATGGCCGATGCCCAATTTAGAAAGGCTGTGGCAGCCTTACCCGGGTATGATTTGAGCCAGATGGGCAAGGTTGTACAGCCTTATCGGATGTAAGGCTGGAATATCATCAAGTCAATCGTGTATGATAATTGTCAACCAATAACAAGAAAGAGGATAAAATGCCAATTTCAGCCAATACACTCGCACCTGATTTTATGCTGCTGGATGATTCTGGCAATGAGCGCCGCCTTTCAGATTATCGCGGCCAGCCCGTTGTGCTGTACTTTTATCCAAAAGACGATACCCCGGGCTGCACAACCGAGGCTTGTGCGTTTCGCGATGCTTATTCTGAATATACCCAGGCTGGCATAGCCGTGGTGGGTGTAAGCCCGGATAAGGTTAAATCGCATGCGAAATTTAAATCCAAATATCATTTGCCGTTTACTTTACTTGCCGATGAAGATCACGCTGTTTGCGAGTTGTATGGTGTTTGGGGACGAAAAAAGTTTATGGGCCGGGAATATGACGGCGTTTTTCGCACCACCTTCTTGATTGGCCCAGATGGAATGATCATGAAGGTCTTTGAGAATGTAAAGCCGGATGGCCACAGCCAGGAAGTCCTGGCTGCGTTGAAGTAAAAGACACCTTGACTCAACCAAAAAGCTGTCGGAGAAATCCGACAGCTTTTGCTTGAAGTTGTTTGTAGTGTTTACCGTTTAGTTTAGTTTGAGTTTTTCAACCATTCCGGTGACGTCAAAGATTGTTTTTGCCGAGTCGGGCTGAACTAACAAAACATCCAGGTGGACGCTGTCCAAGTATTTTACAATTAAATCTTGCAAGCGGTTCCATACTGGCATCGCTGTGCAAGTGCCCTGGCGGGGGCATTCTTCGCCGCATTCAAGGCAAGGATTTAGGCAAATGGGACCTTCCAGGATCTCTGAGATGCGCAGCAGGCTGATGGTATCAGCGGATTGGCTGAGACGCAATCCGCCGCGCGGACCTGGCGACGCCTTGATCAGCCCGGATTGCATGAGGGTGTGAGCGATTTGGTGCAGGAATGGCAGCGGAATTTCCAATTTTTCTGCGAGTGTTGCAGTCGGAATGGGACGATTTTCTTCTTCCGCAGCCAGTGCCACCATGAGCTGAACACCATAATCTAAACGACGGCTAATTCGAAACATTTTTCACCTCTAATCAGGCAGGGATGGTTTATAGGTCAAATTTAAATCGTTATTGTTGACAACGTAAGTGACAAATATCCTGTTATTTGTATGCGGATGTTCCAAATTGTGATAATTCAGATATACAAATATTGGCATAGTATTCCATTTGTCACCAAAAAAGTATATAATCGTGTTATTGAACAAACTATCAAAAAAGGAGCCTATATGAAGAGGTCGTTCTTTGTTCTTGCAATTGTACTGGTTTTAAGCGCAATTCTCCTCAGTGCTTGCGGCGGTGGGGGCGACAAAGCGTCAACCCGGCCGGAACCACCTTCCACGTATGCCAGCCTGACGAATCCTGTTGCGGGCAAGGCAGATGCGGCGGAAGCGGGCAAGACTGTTTATGAAACCAACTGCAGCTCCTGCCACGGTACCACGGGCAAGGGCGACGGGCCTGCCGGTGCGGCGTTGGACCCCAAACCTGGCAATCTTGACAAAGCCGTGGCTGAAGCCAGCGATGCCTATCTCTTCTGGCGCGTATCGGACGGTGGTGGCATGGATCCCTTCAAATCCTCAATGCCTGCATGGAAGGGAATTTTGAGCGAAGCAGATATTTGGAACGTTATCACATACATGCAAGTGAATTTCAAGTAGGCCAACTCGATTCAGAACCATTCCCCTGCAAACGCAGGGGATTTTTTATTGTCACATATTGCACGTATGATAGTTGACAGCAGGAAAAAAAGATCGCTTTCAGGTAAAATATCGTTATGAAAGCAGGTCAACATATGCTCTCCTGGAAAATAATTCTGGCTGGTATCACCGGCTTTGGGATATCCTTGGCCGGCTTATGGTTCAGTTGGAATTCCCGGTCTCCGCACATCAAACCGCCGGTTCTCTTCTGGGGGGTTTCCATACTCGAATCGATCGGTGTGGCAGTCCTGATCGCCGCGACAATAAGCTTTTTCCACCAGCAGCGGCAGATGAAAAAAAAGCTATTCCAAACTGAAAATAGATTGGACATCCTTCAGCGGGAAATGAACGGCATAATGCAGATCAATCGGACGCTGATGACCGCTCCAGATGAGAAGCAGTTGGTGGAAGCAGCCCTGTCCATGATCCAAAACGTCGTTAGTGCCATAGCGGTATCTTTTGTGCCGATGGATGATTGGGGCGTGCCGCTGCCAGCCTTTAGCCAGGGACAATTACCTCGCGCCGTTTTGACAGCCTGGGCTGAACATCTCACTTCACCTCGTGTTCGTCATGCCTGTCGCGTGTGTCAGCAGATGGAAGCGCGCCAGGGGGAGAAATGCCCGGCATTGGAAGGTCCTTTTGCCGGCCAGGATGTGCATTGTCTGCCTGTCCGGCGGGGTGAGCGGATGTTGGGAATGCTCAATTTGTACCTGCCTTCGGGTTCTGAATTGGATCCTGAGCTTGAGCGGTTTATTAATGAAACTCTGGGCGAGATAGGTCAGGCGATCGAATCTTTCCGACTGCGTGCCCGTGAACTGGATGCGCTGCGCTTTTATCAACAAGATGAAGCCTCTGAACCAGAAATGAATATGCAGCTTTCGGGCATGATTAAGGATTTGCTGCCACTTTTGGATGCTGAGGCATTACTGATCAGGATTGAACCGCCATGGATGCTCCAATCCTCTCCATGGATACGGACCGGTTCAGCTGGTGGTTTGGAAATGCTGGATCGATGGGTGAATGAATCTGCGCATGACCGCGATAAAAGCCGATCTGTGGATTTGAGGTGGCAGGAACGTATCCAGGTGAATCCAATCTGCTTTACGGATGGTACGGTGATCGGCGAGTTGTGCATATTGCTCCACGGCGGGATCAAATTTGATGAACGGCGAAAATCTGGTATTCAACACCTTGCTCGTCAGATCGGGTTGATACTGGATATGGAACGGTTGCACAAGGCCTTGAAATTTCAGGCAGTCATCCAGGAACGCAACCGATTGGCCCGGGAAATTCATGACAGCCTGGCGCAAACCCTGTCGTTTCTTAAGCTCACGACAGCTCGGATGCAGAACTATCTCGGCAAAGGGGATTATCCGCGGTTAAATCAGGCAATCAAGGAAAGTTATCAAGCGTTGACCGAGGCTTACGCAGATACACGCAAAGCCATCGATGATTTGCGGTTTGCCCCGCTGCAGAAATTGCCTGATTGGCTGGAACAATTGGCGCATGATTTTGAGCAGGAGAATGGCATTTCAGTACGGTTGCGAATTTCAACAGATTCCCTAGAACTGCCATCCGAGATCCAGGTGCAGCTGATGCGTATCATCCAGGAAGCATTAAACAATGTCCGAAAGCATGCGCAAGCGCACCAGGTGAAGCTGGATGTGCGTCAATGGAATCACGATCTGATCATTCAAATCCAGGATAACGGCAAGGGTTTTCAACCAGAAGAAGTGCCTGAGTATTCCAGGTACGGATTGCGTGGTATGCGCGAGCGGTCGGAAGCGATTGGTGCAGATTTTCAAGTGATTAGCAAGCCAGGCCAGGGCACGACGATATCGATCCGCCTGCCTGTGCCTCATCAGGAGGTGCAAGATTGAGCGCTGACCGCATCCGAATGGTAGTGGTGGATGACCACGCCCTCTTCCGCCGCGGGCTCGTGAGCCTGTTGGAGGATATGCCGGAGTTTCTGGTAGTGGGGGAGGCAGGCGATGGTTTGCAGGCATTGGAATTGGTCACCGCACTGCAGCCTGATCTTGTGCTGCTGGATGTGAATATGCCGAGGATGGACGGCGTTGAAACCGTGCGAGCGCTCCGCGACCACAAGAGCAAAGCACACATTTTGATGTTGACGATCTCTCAAAACGAATCGGACCTGCTGGGCGCCATTCGGGCAGGAGCGGATGGTTATTTATTGAAAAACACTGAACCCGAGGAACTGCGCAAAGCGCTGCTTCGGATTGCCGAAGGTAAAGGCGTGCTTTCTCCAGAAGTAACCGCTCAGGTGATGAGGGCGGCCATGCACCCAACCGAACCTGTTTTACCACTTTTAAGCGATCGCGAATTGGAGGTTTTGCGCTGCCTGGCTGCTGGATTGACCACGCATCAGATCAGCCGGGATTTGTTTATTTCGGAAAACACGGTTAAAACGCATATCCGGCATATCCTTGAAAAACTGGAAGTAGAAAATCGGGCAGAAGCTGTGGGAAAAGCAATGACGATCGGATTGATCCGTCCTTTGCAGTAGAAAAGCTGCCTGACATTTTAATAGATATTTCTCAGCCGACCTGGGGATAGCATCTCCGGGTTTTGTTTTCAGGGTGAGTAATAAATCATACTTTTTGCGCAAGAAAATAATCCCTGGCGCGCAGAGAGTGGGATAGCCTTGAGGGGGTAATTTTTGTAAATTAATACTGTATTGGTCCAATTTTATTTACGGAAAAACCCGGGCGATGGATGATTTTATGGAAAAACCAAATCTCCAGGATAAGCGGCGTGTGTTAATCGCTTCTGCCAATCCTCTTTATGGAAAGGGGTTGGAGAAATTGCTCGCACAAAAAGCAGCCGGCGTCGCCTATGAAATCCGCATTGCGTCAACCATGGCTGAAACGCTCAACATGCTGGAAGAGTGGAGGCCTGACCTTGTGATCGTGGATTATGACGATCAAACTATTGACCGCAACCAGTTTTTGAACCAATTCATTGTTGGTGACCGGGCAATGCAAGTGATGCTGGTATCGCTCAAAGCCAGCGGAGCGGCGGTTGTATACGATCGCCGGACGCTTTCCCCTGATCAAACCCAGGATTGGCTGCAACTGCCAATCGATTCCCAACCCTTACAATCGCGTGCACATTCACAGAGGAGTGAAGGCATGAAACATTTTATTATTGTGGCGGTTTTGGTGGCAATATCAACCGTCCTGGTGAACCTGCTGCTGCAAAGTATTGGATTGCTGCCCGTTGAAGCCAGCACGCAGGCAGCCATCATTGACCGGTTGTTTGACACTCATTTTTTGGTGATTTCATTCCTGTTTTCCTTGATCGTCGTTTTTTTGGTGTACAGCCTGATTGTTTTCAGACGGCGCAAAGATGGCGATCAGGAGGGCAAGTTTTTCAAAGGTTCCACACGCCTGGAAGTCCTTTGGACGATCCTGCCGCTGGTAACGGTAATCTACTTCTCCTACCTTGGCTCCCTCTCGCTGGCTGAAACGCGCAAAGTTGATCCTCAGGCTCTGGAGGTCAAGGTGATTGGTCGGCAGTGGTCATGGACCTTTGAGTACCCTGAATTTGGCATCGTTTCTGATACGCTCCAGCTCCCCGTCAACCGTCAGGTCCTGCTCAAAATGACATCAGAGGATGTGATCCATTCGTTTTGGGTCCCCGAGTTCCGTGTCAAGCAGGATCTCTTGCCTGGTGAGAATCTGGTTAAGGAGTTGCGCATCACGCCCACCATCATTGGTTCGTACAAGGTGCGGTGCGCGGAGCTGTGCGGAACGCTGCATGCTTATATGGAAAGTCCGGTGGTGGTGGTGAGCGATGCGGATTTTCAGGCCTGGGTGGATGAGGAGGTCAAATTGCTCAACGCCGATCCGGCAACGCGCGGCGAACGGGTTTCAAAACAAAACGGCTGCCTGGCCTGCCATTCGGTGGATGGAACCCGGTTGGTGGGTCCCTCCTGGTTGGGATTGTATGAGTCACAACGAGAACTGGCGGATGGAACAACTGTAGTGGCGGATGACGCCTATCTTCTCAACTCCATTATCAAACCGAACGTGCAGGTTGTCGCTGGATATCCACCGGGCGTGATGCCGCAATCCTATGTCGATTCGCTTTCGGAAACGCAACTAAGCGACATTATCGCTTTCATCAAGACGCTCAAGTAGGCCATGCCGGCAAAAAGGAGTGAATCCATGAAAAAAATATTATCGATTGGGCTGGTACGGGGCATCCTTGGGCAAATCGTCGGAACCGCCGTTGGCATTGGATTGCTGACCGGCATTCGTGCATTGATGGGCCTGGGCTGGAAGGCAGAACCTGCCGCGGTGCTTGGCGCGTTCTTTGGTGTCTTTGGCTTTCTCATTGCGGTCGGCTCAGTTACGGATTGGTGGAAATGGGCCAAGGGCGAGGAAGCCATTGAAGCAGAAGATTTCCAGGACCCGCCGGGAATCAAACGCTATTACGGCGTTTCGCTGGATCACAAGGTGATTGGAATTCAGTACGGCATCACCAGCCTGATCCTGATGGTCATTGGCGGAACCTTTGCTTTGATTTTTCGCACCGAACTGGCCGCCTCAGGGCAGCAATTCCTGGATTTTAATCTGTTCAATACGCTGATTGGTATGCACGGCATGGTATTGATCATCTCGATCCTGCTGGGCATCGCGGCTATGTCGAACTACCTGGTGCCCCTGCTGATCGGGGCCAAAGACATGGCCTTTCCTCGGCTGAATGCCTTCGGTTTCTGGATTTCGGTGCCTGGTTCGCTGGTTCTGTTGAGCGCGATCTTTGTTGGCGGCTTTGACACCGGCTGGACCGGCTACCCGCCCTTGAGCCTGCGCGCGCCGTTGGGCATGCAGATGTTTTTTGTCGGCGTGTTCTTCAACGGTTGGTCATCCATCCTGGGCGCGCTCAACCTGATCGCTACAATTCTGAAAATGCGCACCAAGGGCATGAACATGTTCCGCATGCCGATCTTTGCCTGGGCGGTGCTGGCCACCTCCATCATTGCGCTCACTGCCACACAGCTAATCGGACTGTCTTTCCAACTGGTGATGTTCGAGCGGCTGTTCGGCATGCCATTCTTCGATGCCACCAAAGGCGGCAATCCCATCCTCTTCCAGCATCTGTTCTGGTTCTACTCGCACCCGGCTGTGTATGTCTTCATCCTGCCCGGGTTGGGCATCATCAGCGAGCTGCTGCCGGTGTTTGTGCGCAAACCTCTGTTTGGGTACAAGTGGGTGGCCATGTCCTCTATGGGCATCGCGCTGACCGGGTTCCTGGTGTGGGGTCACCACATGTTCACCGCAGGTATCGAAGAATACCTGCGCGTGCCGTTCATGTACAGCACGCTGTTGGTGGCAGTGCCCACCGGGGTGAAATTTTTTAGCTGGGTGGCAACGCTCTGGCAGGGACGCATCCGTTTTCCTGTACCAATGCTTTTCGTGCTGGGCGGTATCGTGGTCTTTCTGCTGGGGGGGCTCACCGGGCCGCCGAATGGGACAGTTTCGACGGATTTGCACCTGCATGACACTTACTTTGTGGTGGGCCACTTCCACGATACCATGTTTGGCGGGTACATCTTCCCGTTGTTTGCGGCCATTTATTACTGGTATCCCAAAATCACCGGCCGTAAGTTGAACGACACGCTGGGCAGGTTGCACTTTTACTTGATGACGCCATCGTTCCTGGTGATGACTTTCGGCCAGATGTACATCGGGATGCTCGGTATGCGCCGGCGCATCGCAGATTATGATCCGGCGCAGGGGTTTGATACATCTCACCTGATCATCACCATCGCAGGTTTTCTGATTGCGTTTTCGATCTTGTTCCTGATCATTAACCTGATCCGCAGCGCAAAATACGGCGAAGTGGCTGTGGGAAACATCTGGGAGTCGCGGTCGCCAGAATGGACGATGCTGCCTTCACCTGCGCCAGCGCACAATTATGATCAAGATTTTCACGTGGTCGGTGAGCCATACGATTATGGGCTGGCAGGTTCGCGCTACATCGAGCCTGCATTGCAGCCGGCTGGCGATGATTAATGGAGGACAGATGAACACTCGAAACATTACCAAGAAAGGCCTGGCATTGAGGCGCGGCGTGATGGTTTTTATCGGCCTCGCCATCCTGACTGCCGCGGAATTTTTCCTGGCGCAGATCATGGTTCCCGCCGTGGTCCTCTGGATCATTGCCTTACTCAAAGCCGGCCTGGTGATCCAATTCTTTATGCATCTTTCCAGGCTTTTCCAGCCGGATGAAGGAGGCCACTAATGTCGACGACAACCCATCCCATGACGGATTACCGTCATAAACTGGCCACCAATCGTCTGGGGCTGTGGCTCTTCATCGTGTCAGATGCCTTTGTGTTCGGCGGTTTGCTAGTATCGCGGTTTTACCTGTTGGGCGACCGCCGGCCGGACCTGGACGCCACGCTGGGGTTAATTGTCACGGCGGTGCTGCTTATCAGCAGTTTCTTCATGAACCGGGCAGAAGTATCCATTGCGCACGGCGACCGCAAGGGCATGGTTATTAACGCTCTTGTTACGCTGGTGCTGGGGCTGGGCTTCCTGGCCGGCGTGGTCGGGGTGGAATGGCAACTGGCGCATTTTGGCCCGGCAGACGGCCCGGAAGGGGCGGTCTTCTACATGATGACCGGCATGCATGCCTTCCATGTGCTGACTGGCGTGCTGTTCTTGATTGTGATCGTGCGCAACGGGTTGAAAGGCAAATACACTGCCGAGCGCCACTGGGGCGTCGAAGCCGCGGCCAATTACTGGCACTTCGTGGATGTGGTTTGGATCTTCTTCTACCCGGCCCTGTATTTGATTGGTACGGTTTAAAGCGGTAGGAATGAAAAAGAACTGGTTCTGGCTTGCTTTGATCTTGCTCATCGCGTTGATCAGCGTGTGGGGCATTGTGTTCGCCCGCCCGTACGCGCTGCGCGGCTCCGAGTTGCTGCCTGCTTCACTCGCGCCTGAGATCGATCTGCCGCGGGCCGGCGGTGGCCAATATCAATTGAGCATGCGAGGTAACCGGCCAGCGGTGCTGTTTTTTGGGTACACCAATTGCCCAGATGTCTGCCCGGCGACGATGGCGGAGTTCAAACAGGTGCGCGCTGAGCTAAAGAGTACTGCAGAAGGCATTGACTTCCTGTTCATCACCGTGGACCCTCAACGCGACACGGTTGAGCGCATGGCAGCCTATCTGAAAGGTTTTGACCCGGGCATCATCGGATTGACCGGGAATGAAGCTGAACTCGCGGCCGTCTGGCAGGCCTATGGTGTGTACCGGCAGGTCGTTCCAGGAGATAATCCTGAGTTCTACACCGTTGATCACACCAGCCGGCTGTACGTGATCGATGCAAAGGGTAACCTGCGATTGACTTACCCGTTTGGCACCCCGGTAGCTGACATCGCCGCCGACCTGCGCTACTTATTGCGGGAGAAGTGAAATGACTACGATGGGCAAGGCTATCCTGCAACGGGTTCTTTTATCTCTCGGCATCGCGCTCCTGTTGGGGGTGATCATTTCTGAGGGTTCATTTTTCCTGCAGCGCACGCAACTCGACCGCATGCCGGATCAATTTGATTTGTTGGTTCCAGCAGGCACTGCTGAGCGCATTCAAGCTGGACTGCCGGTGCCTTCGCTGCCGGATAACATGACCTTCGTGGAAGGAGATGTCATTCTGGTGAAAAATGAAGACACAGTCAGCCACCAACTGGGGCCGATCTGGGTGCCGGCGGGCTCCACCGGCAAATTAACCCTGGAGAAACCCAACAGTTACACGCTGACCTGCTCTTTCCAGCCCAGCCAGCGGCTTGGGTTGGAGGTGCGCCCGCGCGTGACCGGCGAAATTCGCGTGCAGGGACTGTTGGCAGTGGCGGCGCCGACCAGTGTGCTGGTGATGTTATACCTGGTGGTGCTTAAGCCGCTGCCGAAAGTGGATCGGCCGGAAGGGTTGGAAGGATGAAACCTGCCGGTTTCTGGTCTGTGCGCTGGACGTTGACTACCCTGCTTGCGATTGCCGGGGTGGCGGTGTTGGCCCGTCTGGGGATCTGGCAGTTGGATCGGCTGGCAGAGCGGCGCGCATTTAACCAGCGTGTGCTGTCACAATTGCAGGCCAGCCCGTTGGATTTGAATGCGGCGGTGAATCAGGCGGCGGATTTGTTTAACATGGAATACCGCTCTGTGACCGTGAGCGGTGAGTATGACTTCAGCCAGGAAGTGCTGCTGCGTAACCAGGTGCTGGATGGACAGTTGGGTTTCCATGTGCTCACACCCTTGCGTATAGCCAACTCTGATCAGATGGTTCTGGTAGATCGCGGATGGATCCCTTTTGATCAATCCGCGCCAGATCAGCGAGTTCAATTTCAGGAGTTGGGGAGGGTGGTTGTGCAGGGTGTGATCCGCCGCCCGCAATCGAAGCCGGATTTTGGCGGCATTCCAGATCCGGCGTTGGCCGAAGGGGAAACCCGTCTTGACGCGTGGAATATTGTCAACCTGGATCGAATTCAACATCAGGTGAGCGCACCGTTGCTGGATGTGTACATCGTTCAGTCGCCCGAGCCTGGCTGGAGCGGGCTGCCTGCCCGCCAATTGGTGCTGCCTGAAATCACCGAAGGGCCGCACATGGGATACGCGCTGCAATGGTTCACCTTTGCGGGCATCCTGGCTCTGGGCTATCCATTTTTTGTGCGCAGGCAATTGCGGCAGTCTGCCAGCCGCGATCCACAGGCAGCCGCTGCGCGGGTTGGATGATTGGTGGGGAGGGAGAATAACATGTTGGAACTTCAAAATCAGGGCAGGGAACGCATGGGGAGCCGCTACTGGATCCTGGCAGCGGTGGTGCTGGTATTTTTGACGATTGTGCTGGGAAATGTCACCCGGACCAGTGGTGCCGCGGCGGCCTGCCCGGATTGGCCGACCTGTTACGGGCAGTTGGCGCTGCCCGCGGAGCAGCTTGCCCGCGTTGCTATGCTGCACCGGATTTTGTCGGCCGCGGGATTGGTCCTCACCCTGACCGCCCTGTGGAGGGTTCTGGTTCAAAAACCAATCAGTTGGTGGGTCCGGCTGCCCCTGGCTGCGGCGGCGGTCATTCTGCTGCTGCAAACCGGCCTGGGCGCCGGGATGGCACTGCTTGAGGCCACGCCGGCGGTCAACGCGCTGCACCTTGGGCTGGCGTTATTGGCATTGGGATCGCTGCTGACGGCTGTGATGGCCGCCTTCCGGCAGCCCGGTGAAACGGCGCGCCTGCCTCAGATTGTAAAGGTGCGCTTCAATCGGCTTACCGCGCTCACCACGGCTTTAACCTTTGTGTTGCTGCTCAGCGGTGTGCTGGTCACAGCCGCGGATGTTGGCGCAGCCTGCCCTGGATGGCCGTTATGCGGCGGCTTGTTGCCTTCCAACGGCGCAGCCTGGCTGGCCTTTGGCCACCGCCTGATCACGTTAGCGGCGGGTGTTTTGATCACATATCAGTTTTTGCGCGCCTGGCGCGGGCAGCGCAGCCAACCGGTTCAACTGAGCGCAGCTACCGGAGCGATGATTCTATTGCTCGGCCAGGTGATGGTTGGCGCGCTTAAAGTGCAGCGCGGATTTCCGGCCGAACTGGTGGGGTTGCACGCGGCCAGCGCGGCAGCCCTGTGGGGTGTGCAGGTGGTGCTGGTTGCCTCGGCCTGGTTTTCCGGGCGGACCTCCGCTGAGGAGAAGGATGAGAGTCTTCAAATACTCCCTGGCTTCAGCCTGCGGGTGCGCGACTTTCTCATGTTAAACAAGCCCATCATTGTATTGCTGCTGCTGGTCACCACCTACGCTGGCATGGTTGTTGGTGCCAAACAACTGCCGGGCCTTGAGCTGACCGTTTGGACGATGCTTGGCGGCGCGCTGGCCGCAGGCGGTTCGAGTGCGCTCAACCAGTACATCGACCGCGAACTGGACAAGCGCATGCAGCGCACGGCTAAACGTCCGCTGCCGGCGGGGCGTCTCACCCCAGCGGAAGGCCTCGCATACGGCCTGGGTGCTTGCTTGCTTGCCTTCTTCCTGATGGCCGGATTTGTCAATCTACTGGCCGCGCTGCTCTCACTTGCCGGGATGATTTACTATGTGTTGCTTTACAGCATCTGGTTGAAACATGCCACCGTGCAGAACATCGTCATTGGCGGCGGTGCAGGAGCAATTCCGCCGCTGGTTGGGTGGGCAGCAGCAACTGGCAGCCTCAACGTCCCCTCTATGTTCCTGTTTGCGCTTATTTTCCTGTGGACGCCAGCGCATTTCTGGGCGCTGGCCCTGGTACGCGAAAAGGATTATGCGCGCGGAGGTGTGCCCATGCTTCCGGTAGTGTGCGGTGAACAGGAAACGCGCAGGCAAATATTTATTTATACGCTGGAATTGGTCGGGTTGACGCTTTTGATGCCCGCTTTCAAAATCACGGGCAGCATTTTCCTGGTATCAGCGGTGGTTCTTGGATTGTGGCTGCTGAACTCGGCTTATCGAGTACTGCGCAAGGGCGGCAACAAGAATGCGCATCTAATGTACCGCTATTCGAGTATGTACCTGGCGTTTATCTTCCTGGCAATGGTGATTGACGCTCTGGTGTAGGTCCAAAAAACAAACCGCCGCGGAAGTATCTCACGGCGGTTTCTTGTTTATCGCAATGACTTATTGGAGTCGGAGCAGCGTTTTTCCTTTGCTCCACAAATCTTCCAAACGGTAGTATTCGCGTTGTTGAGCGGAAAACAGGTGCACAACAGTATCACCCAGGTCGATAACCATCCATCCAGCTTGTGAAGAGCCTTCCACTTTGCTGTTCAGATCAAACTGCTCATCAATACCTTCGGAAACAGCTTTTGCGAGCGCATCCAACATTCGGTCGCTGGTGCCGGTCACGAAGATGAAATAATCGGTAAAACTGGAGATGTCGTGAACATCCAACAAAACGATATTTTCGCCCTTTTTATCTTCCAAAATGTTCACGACAGAGCGGGCAACATCAATTGTATTCAGAACTCACCTCGTTGCTATGAATTTTGACAATTCTAGCATAATCTATCGGCAATTTGCAAACAGGCTGGCAGAATCCATCCATTTTTTTCCGTCAGGATTTGAGCGGCGCAACGTGGATGGGGGTATACATTGCACCGCTGGGCTGTAGATCGCTTCGAAAAAGCGTGACAGTATTGGCAGTAAATGATGCGTTAATGGCAATACTGTTTTTTACCAACAAATCACCAATTTTACGAATATCCTCGGGTGTTGCATTGTGCGATAGTCTGCCCAGGGTGAGATGTGGGGAAAACGGGCGTTCTTCGGTGGCATAGCCAAGGCGCTGCGTTTCAGTATCGATGCTGCGTTGAATTGCTGCCAGGCTGGGAGGGGCTTCGATGCCGGCCCAAATGACACGCGGCCGCCGGAGATTGGGAAACGCGCCAAGGTTTGTCACTTTGAGCGCGATGGGCGCATACCGGCTGGCTTCGTTTGAAATGATTTTCTTCAAAATCTCCAGGTTTGCCGGGGAAGTATCGCCAAGGAATTTCAAGGTGATGTGAATGTTTTGCTCGGGCACCCAGCGGACGATGTCGCCTGTGAGCGGCTTGAGTTGGCGGATGACATTTCCCAGGATTTTCTGGGTTGCGTTGTTCAGTTCAATTGCGATGAAGGCGCGGATGGCTGTCATGATGTTCACACTATGGAAATTTTAATTGGCTGCTTCTTGAATGGGCACCTGGATGGTTATTGGATCTGAATTCTCAAACTGGAGTACCACGGTGATGGTTGCGCCCACTGATAAATCGTTTTTCAACCCAATTAACATGATGTGCAGCCCGCCGGGCTTAAATTCGACAATGGATTGGGCCGCCAGTTCCACCGGTCCGGCTGGCCGCATCATCATGGTGCCATTTGCGTCCATGGAGCTCATGTGAATTTCGACCTTGTCGGCAACTTCGCTGCTCGCACTTAACAGGGTATCAGGATTGGCGAGGGTATTCTGCAGGATTAAATAGACTGCTGAGTTCCCCCCGGCAATTCCGGGACGCGCCCAGGCAGACTTTGCATAAATGCCGGCGTCTTTTTGCTGGCAGGAAACCATCAATGCAAAGCAAAACAGAAGAACAAAGGATGCAATTAACCTTTTCTTCATGTGGACTCCATATAAACAAGTAAGGAATTTGGAATTATTCCCGGCCAAGAACCAGTATATATCAAGGATAAACCATGTCAAGCCAAAGTGATTGACAGCCGGCTGCAAACCAGGACTACTTTTCTTTTGGGTTGAAATGTGGTATAAGGGAATTGCCCTGCTGTGTTCGTGCTGCGGCAAGACCGGTTTTGAGCCAACACTTTTTAAATGGGATCCATGATCACGGTTGTGATGCGATAGGCTCCGGCCAAGGCAGATCCCCCGTGGAGGTTCCCTACCTGCGTTAGCAGGTTCAAAACTATGCGGCACACGACGCGGCGGGGTCTTGTTTTTACCACCTCTTCTGCTTGCATTCCCTAAAGGATGCGCTGAAGTTCTTCTCTGTGACTCAGGTCACGTACCTGAAAACCCACCCACCATTAAATCTGAATTCACCCTGCGTTTCAACGAGGATTGTATGAAACTTCCCCTGATCGTAGGCGTTGTGGCGCTAATCGCGGTGTTTGGCGTTGGCCTGTATGCGACCAATTTCACGGCGTACTTGGGTGATAATCCTACCACCTGCAATAACTGCCATGTCATGGACTATGTCTATGAGGGCTGGTATCATGCCAGCCACCAAAACTTTGCCACCTGCAATGATTGCCATACACCTCACGCGTTTCTCCAGAAGTATTTTGTAAAGGCGCGTTCTGGTCTTAATCATGTGACCCATTTCACCCTTGGCAATATCCCGGAACCGCTGCGCGCCAAACCGGATACCGATAACATCATTCAGGGTAACTGTCTGCGCTGCCACGAAACGGCTGTTTCGATGATTGCAGACGGCACCCTGGATTCGGGACGCTATTGTTTTGACTGTCACCGTAACAGTGCCCACGGACCGCGGGGCATCACCATATTGCCTTATCAAGATCAAGGGTTGTATGCGCCGGAAATTACCAACAAGGAGTGAACCATGTTGAAGAAAATTTCCCCCATCCAGATTATTGTTTCAGCAATCATCCTTGTCTTGGCAGCAGTAATTGTTGCATTGCTGATCTTTATGAAAAATCAGCCCGCCCAAACACGGGGCATTCCACCGCTGATTGAGATCAGCGCAATGGAACCAGACAGCAGCAAATGGGGTTTGAATTTTGCTAACCAATATACCTCGCTTCAGAAAACTCTGACAAACAACACTCGAACCACCTTCGGCGGATCGGAACCGTTTGAGAAACTGGACGTGGACCCGATGCTAAGGACGTTGTTTGCTGGATATCCCTTTAGCAAAGGTTACGGTGAAGACCGCGGACATCTGAATTCGCTCACAGATGTTCGCAACACACCTCGCTTGAGTGATGCAACACCGGGCACCTGTTATTCGTGCAAAAGCTCGAACAATCCTGAGCTTTGGTCTGAGATGGGTATGCTCCAGTACGATTCGCTTAAGTTCTCGCAATTGACTGAACGAATCACAGAACCAATTGGTTGTGCGAACTGCCATGAAGCCAATACCATGCGCCTGATCGTCACTAACCCTGCGCTTGATGAGGCCTTAAAAGCACAAGGCAAGGATTGGCAATCCTTTACGCGTCAAGAGATGCGCACCATTGTCTGCGCCAATTGCCACGTGGAATATTACTTTGAAGGTGCAGATAAGTATCTGACCTTGCCGTGGGCGAAGGGTACAACAATCGAGGAAATCGATGCTTATTACGACGAAGAGGGATTTACTGATTGGACTCACCCGGATAGCGGCGCACCAATCATTAAGATGCAACATCCCGATTACGAGTTATTCAGCAACGGCAGCACGCATTACAATGCCGGGGTTTCGTGTGCCGACTGTCATATGCCCTATACGCGCGACGGCGCCGTCAAATACTCGTCACATGATGTGCACTCTCCACTGCTCAACCCCTCCCAGGCCTGCGGACAATGCCACACCGACGTGCCCTACGTGGTTGAGCGCGTGACAATCATCCAAAACCAGGTCAACGAGACCATGTTGGCGACTGAAGAGGCGATCGTGGATGCCATTGCAGCCATTAAAGCGGCGGCTGCGGTTAAGACTGCTGACGCAGGCCTTTTGGAAGAAGCGCGCATTCTCCACCGCAAGGCGCAGTTGCGCTGGGATTTCATCGCTGCCGAAAATAGTATGGGCTTCCATAATCCAGAAGAAGCGTTGCGCATCCTGGCGGATGCCACCAACCTGGCGCGACAGGCTCAATTGAAAGCCTTTCAGGCTGCGCCTTCAGCCGTTGCGGTGGTTAAGAAGTAAGTCACCTCAAATCGTTATTTTGACGGCGAGGATAATTCCTCGCCGTCTGATTTTATCCATGATTTTGGGGGTTTGCCCAGCGTTCCAGAAGTGTTCGATCCAGTATCTCAATTTTGCGGCGCTGGCACCGGACGGCTCCATTTTCTTCAAGCTCGTGCAAAGCGCGTGAAACCACTTCGCGCACCGTGCCCAGGCGCGCGGCAAGTTGTTTCTGCGTGTAGGCGTTAGGATCAGGGAGGCGGATCAGCAGGCGTGCCAGGCGGTTGGGAATTTGCATGAATGCCAGTTCTTCAATTAAATCGAGCATGTGACGCAAATTTTCAGCCAATCGTGCAATGATCTTCTGGCACTGCTCAGGGTGCCGCTGAATGGCCCGGTTGATTTCAACCAGAGGGATCAATAAGAGTGTGCACTCTTCAATGGCTTCCACGTTGATTGGATTTCGCCCGCCATCAAAAACGGGCACTTCATTAAGCAACATGCCTTTTTCAAACGTAGTTAGGATCCATTCTTGCACGGCGGGCGACATCTTATCAAGCTTGACGCTGCCAGAGATGAGGCTAAAGAGACCCTCACAAGGATCGCCCTCCGCCAGAATGGATTCGCCGGGATTGAATTTTTGAACGATCGCTCCACGTTGCGATTCTGAAAGGAACTCTGGACTGAAACTGGCATAAAAACGGCTGTTCTGAAGGTCAGCCTGTTTCGTCTCGGCTGGTACGTTGAGAACAACCATTGTGGATTCTCCCGGTCAGTTCAAATCATTTTTTACAGAGCATTGTAGCAAAAGAGATCGTTCTTCTTCCACGTGCCGTAATCACGATTGTGATCGGCGGTGTTTCCGACCCTTTTTTTATTGACACGTATTCTCAATGTCAGTAAACTTTAACCGAATGGCTCAAAGGAGGTAGACAATGATTGTGTACCGGTTGGTGATGCGCTCGGGTCCAAATACTGGCCAAGTATATCCACTTGAAAAAGATGAACTATCGATCGGCCGCGATCTGAGCAACGATATCATCGTCAACGACCCGGAGGTATCGCGCCGGCACCTGCGCCTGTTTAAGCAAGGAAATCAATACGGCGTTGAAGATTTGGGTTCTACCAATGGCACTTTTGTGAATAGCCAGCGTCTGGCTGGACCGTATATTCTTCACCCGGGCGAGTTCCTCACTTTGGGAGAGCGGGTCAATTTTGTTTACGAGATGGTTGACACGGATGCGACCGTGGCTTCAATCAGCACGCAACTGCGCCAGGAACCGGCATCGAAAACTGAGCAGCCGAAAATTCCAGCACCGCCGCCTCCGTTTTCGACCCCATCCTACTCCAGCGTGCAATCTGCCAGCGCGTATGAACCGGTCAAACCACCGGATCAGGGCTCCTGGCTGGATCAGGCTGAAGATGTAAACCCCAACCTATATCAGCAGCCGGCGCCAGCGGTTAATACTTATGCAGGCCAGGTGCCTGGTCAGCCTTCAGTACAACCTCCGGCTGCAACAAAAAAGAAAATGCCCAACTGGGCGTTGATCACCATCATTGTAGTGGCAATGTTGGTGTTGTTATGCCTGGTCTTTGTTGTGGTGGACGCGTTGAATTTGTATTGTGCGCTGTTTCCAAAACTGGTCAACGCTTTTGTACCCGGATATTGCCGGTGACGGCTTGAAAAATAGGGCAGCAATACCACCAGTATTCGTTGCTTATCAAAAATTGGAGACATATCGACGGCTGTTGCTATGTCTGCAGGAACAAATTTGTGGGATAATTAGGTAACCTCACAAAAAAGGAGAATCACGATGAGCAACCCGGCTGAACCCAAAACCGATACAATCGCCGAAACTGAAAATTACCTGGCCTGGAAGGCGGATGAGCCCGACGGCGAAACCACCTATCACCTGGAACTGAACAATGTGACCATGCACTTCTTCACCGAAGAATGGGTGGAATTTCTTGATCTGGCCCGTGCGCTGGTGAAGGAAGCCGACCGCCGGTAATTTTCTGCAGATTGCCAGTAAACGAAAACCGGGATGGTTTTTCCATTCCCGGTTTTACTTTTTAGGAAGTCTTGTTATGAACGATTGATGAAGGCCCCGCGGATCATTTCCTCTTCGAAGAAACCGGTGCGCTCATTCACTGCATACTGGTAGATGGCAGCGGTGTAAATTCCGTTCAGGGTTGACTGGATAAGTGCAATCAGGACGATTACCAGCACCAAACCCACTGCCAGCGCAACAACACCCCAAATGAGCTCCGCGGTGATTAGTAGATAGAAGATCGGCAGGCTGATCAGGATGATCCCTAAGGTGATTAAGCCAAAGATTGCGCCAACACCGAAATTGCCGATGATTTGCTCTCCCCAGGTCTTCTTAAGCAGGGCTGTGCTGCGCTGTATGGCTTGGATGGGACCGATGCCTTCCACCGCGAGGATGGGCACGACCAGGAAGGTGGCTATATTCCAGGCAAAACCTAGCAGAGAGGTAACCAGTCGTCCCAATCCTTTGCTGCGATCTGAAATCAGCCGAAGCAACACGCCCACGGTGGCAGCGATGGCAGCATAGCCCAGGATGGCACCGAAGTGGTTAAACGCGATCCGAAACCCATCAGCCGCAGTCGGGTCGCCGCCTTTCAGGCGTATGGTGGCAGCGCCTACCAGCGCGGTGTTGGCAAAGAAGATCACAAAGTATTGCACAATGTAAAAGATAAACAAGACCAGGTAGTAAATTGCTGGAAAACCATTTTCTGCTCCTCCGCTTAGTCCGCCGCTAAGGAAAAGCGGGATAGCAAATGCGGCTGAGACGAATAATGAGGCGATGGCCGATACAATCGGAAAAATCAACAATTCCTTGTCTGCCGCCAGCACGCGGGCACTGGCTTTGATAAGCTCCCAACTGCGGGAAAAGCGGTTCATGCGATCCTCCTTATGTACTTTCCTTTAACTGGCTGGAAGGTTTTCCTTTCCCTAACTCCTGCGAGCGTTCATAAGCCGCCCAAATGGCACGGGAGATTGCGGTGCGGAAACCAGCCTTCTCGAGATAATAAATCGCTTCTGCTGAGGTGCCGCCTGGCGAGGTGACCTCATTTCGCAGCGCAGCAGGATGTGATTTTTTCCGGCGCGAATATTCCACTGAGCCGCTGACCGTTTGCAACACCAATTGTTCAGCAATGCGGCGGGGAAAACCCAGGTGAACTCCGGCATCGATCATCGCTTCCAGGAACATAAATACGTACGCCGGCCCGGTGCCTGAAAGGGCAGTTGCCATGTCGAGGTAATTCTCTTCCTCGACGAAGACCTCCTGACCAAGCGCTCCGAGGATCAGGCGGGCCATTTCAATTTGTGACGGCGATGTGTTGGCCGAAGCTACCCATACAGTGATCCCTTCGCCGATCTGACCGGGGGTATTTGGCATGGCGCGAACGATGCTGCTATGTTCCAATTGGGTGGAAATTTTATCGATTGAGGCACCTGCAACAATTGATATCACAAGTGCATCAGCACGGATATGTCCGCGCAAGTTCTCCAAGACCCGGTCAAGCCGCTGCGGCTTGATCGAGAGGATGACGACATCAGCCTGTTCTGCGGCTGAGCGATTATCGGTGTATGGTCGGATGTGGTATCGTTCGCGCAGTTCCTCGCCACGGTCGGCGCGTGGGCCAGCTGCCAGGATTTGATCTGCAGGCGTCAATCCTTTGCGGATCAATCCGCCGATGATCGCCTCTGCCATCACGCCGTGCCCGATTAATGCAATCGTAGCCTGTAAAGTTTGCATTGGTATTTTCCCTCAAAGTCCATCGAACTGGATTAAGCATTCCAGCGGGCAAAGATTGCGGTCGAAAGGATTCGTCCGGCGCTTTTTTCCTGGAGTGCAACTTCACCGGCTGTCACTTCGCCTTTCAGGCGGTCGGTGACCTCTTGTAGTGCATAGTGCAGGGTGACTGCCGAAGCTTTTACTGCATAGGCAGTCATTACAATAAACTGCGGATGGTCGCTAAGCACATCCCGACAAGCAGCGAGTAGATTTGGCAGGAGTTTGTAAAATTCCCACACCTCTCCCTTTGGACCGCGGCCGAACTTTGGCGGATCGAGAATGAGCCCATCGTACCGCGAATTTCTTCGCGCTTCGCGTTGGATGAATTTCAATGCGTCGTCGATGATCCAGCGGATACTGGTTTCAGGGATCGCGGATGCTTGTTGGTTTTCGCGTGCCCAGCTGACGACTTTACGGGACGCATCCAAATGGGTGACAAAAGCTCCAGCCCGGGCCGCTGCCAGGCTCGCCAGACCGGTGTAGCCGAACAGGTTCAATACCTTCAATGGCCGGCCTGCGGATTTGATTTGCTGCTCAACCCAATCCCATTGGCAGGCTTGCTCTGGAAAGACACCCAAATGGCGCGAGGAGGTGGTTTGAACCCAAAATTTGAGCGAGCGGTAGCTCATCTGCCAGCGCTCAGGCAGCGGTTTAAGCTCCTCCCAATGGCCGCCATTTTCCTCTGGGGAGGGGATAAAGCGTGCATGGATATCCTTCCAGAATTTTTCTGGTAAACCGGGCCTCCACACGGCTTCTGGCTCAGGACGCAAGAGACGATATGCGCCGTAGCGCTCCAGCTTTTGGCCAAAGCCGCTGTCCAGCAGCTCGTAATCTTGCCACCCAGGTGCAGTGAGGACAGTCAGTTTTGGAATCGTGGGATTTGCCATTTACGACCTTTTGCATCAAAGTATGGCTAGAGTATACCAGTAATGTAGCTCAGAGTCTGCTGTGGAAGCAAGTATAATCAACGCATCTAACATCTTTGAGGAGACTATGGACCCTCGTTTTGACATTCTCCCTGACCGTAAAGATAGTTTGAGCGTGAAATGGCATGCATATGGCCCGGATGTTCTGCCTATGTGGGTTGCCGACATGGATTTTCGTTCCCCGGACGTAGTGATCGAAGCATTAAAAAAAGAGGTGGAACGCGGTGTTTTTGGTTATCCCTACGAGGATAACCGTTTTAAAGCCGTCCTGGTGGACCGGTTGAATGATCAATACGGCTGGAAAATTGATCCTGGTGCTCTCGTTTTTATTCCTGGCATCGTTACAGGGTTAAATATTGTTTCGCACCTTTTTCCAGAAGGCGGCGAAATATTGGTGCAAACGCCAATCTATCCTCCTTTCTTAAGCGCACCGAAGAATGCTGGCATGAA
>ENA-UOYA01000417-UOYA01000417.1-activated-sludge-metagenome-genome-assembly--contig:-NODE-417-length-57889-cov-11.576063_pt1 | contig 57889 bp, 42 predicted proteins | sample MGYA00238163_ERZ764804 | MGnify/ENA primary metagenome ERZ764804 (study PRJEB28919, sample SAMN05720223) | activated sludge metagenome | isolation source: Anaerobic digester | place: Hong Kong...
CAGGTGCTCGGCTTCGGCCGCGGGCAGACGTTTTTGCGCATTATCCTGCCGCAGGTTATAAAGCGCGTCCTGCCGCCGGTCACAAACGAGGTCATAACGCTGGTCAAGGACACCTCGCTCGCCATGGTCATATCGGTGAGCGAGATGTTCACGGCGGCCAAAGCGCTGGCTTCGGCGCAGGTGTCGGTGGTTCCCTTCATGGTTGCGGGGATATTTTATTACATTATGAATTATGCGGTGGCGTGGGTCATGGAAAGCTTTGAAAAACGCCTCAGCTATTATCGATAGGGGTTGGCGGCATGAGCGTGCTTGAAATGCGGCATATAGGCAAGGCCTTCGGCGGCCTGGAGGTGCTTCGGGACATCTCCTTAACCGTTGAGCGCGGGCAGGTGCTGGCCATTATCGGCCCGTCCGGCTCGGGCAAGTCTACCCTTCTTCGCTGTGCTACTTTGCTCGAGCGCATAGACACCGGCAGTATTTTCTATAACGGCAGGCCTATGGTTAAGACCGGCCCCGACGGCCGCGCGGTATATTCTTCCCCCGCCGAGCTTAAGCGCATACGCTCCTGCTTCGGGCTTGTTTTTCAGAATTTTCACCTGTTCCCGCATTTTTCGGTACTGCGCAATATCACCGAGGCGCCTGTGCGCGTAGCCGGGCAAAGCAAGGATAAGGCCCGCGAAAATGCCATGCGCCTTTTGGAGCAGATGGGCCTTTCGGATAAGGCCGACGCATACCCTTATCAGCTTTCGGGCGGGCAGCAGCAGCGGGCGTCCATAGCGCGCGCGCTCGCCATGGGGCCGGACATACTCTTTTTCGACGAACCCACCAGCGCCCTCGACCCGGAGCTTACGGGAGAGATACTCAAGGTGATAAGGCAGCTTGCGGCCGAGCGCATGACCATGGTTATAGTGACACATGAGATGAGCTTCGCGCGCGACGTGGCCGACCACATCATCTTTATGGACGATGGCGTTATCGTCGAGCAGGGCGCAGCAGCCGACGTGATAAACAACCCGCTAAAGGAGCGCACAAGGCTTTTCCTCAGCCGGTTTTCCGACGGGTGAAAGCCGCAGTCGCCGGTTTCGTTTTAAAAAGGCCGTGACGGTAATCCGCCTCGGCCTTTTTTGTACGGTGATTATTTCATCATGTTTCTCTGATAAGCCTCTATCATGCGCTTGACCATCTGGCCGCCGATAGGGCCGCCTTCAGAGCCGTTCTGACGCGACGAAAGATCGCCCTTGTAATGGTCGTTGTGCTCCTTGGTAAACTGTGTGCGCCCTATTTCGGCCGCGCATTCCATCTTGAATCTGGTCAGGGCCTCGCGGGCCTCCGGAACGATAGGCTTCTTCGGTTTCGACATTTCATTTCTCCCCTTTGTGTTTTTTAATCGTCGCCATTATTGAATACAATACTTTTTACATTATGAACGGACTCGTTCGTCAGTAGTATTTCCGCCTGAAATTTTTTTACCGATAAAATTTTTGGGCGGGAACACAGTATTTTCTTGTGAAAATTTTTCTTAGATAAGCAGCCTCGCCGCCCGTCAATGGATAATGAGCAGGGCGTTATGCTGGCCGCCGTCAAGCGGCACGTATTCGGCCGGCGCGCCGTCTACCAGAAGGCAGTCGTAGTTGCCGCGCTGCACCACAAGGTTTACGCGGGTTTTTTGCAGCAAAAGCCGGGCGGAATAGCTATCCCAGTCGGAGGGCAGGCGCGGCTCAAAGTAAAGGATGTTGCCCCGCCGCTTTATGCCGAGCATATACTCCACCACGACGCGGTAGTACCAGCCCGCCGAGCCCGTGTAAAGGCTCCAGCCGCCGCGTCCCTCCGCCCCCGCGGCGGCGTAGACGTCGCCCGCGAGAGCGTAAGGCTCCAGCCGGTAGGTCTTTAGGTCGGAGATGTCGAGGGATTTTTCGGCGGGATTCAGTATCCTGAGCGCCTCATAGCCCAGGTCGGCGTTTCCGCTCACAAACTGCGCGAGGGCGTACCAAGCCGCGGCATGGGTGTATTGGCCGCCGTTTTCGCGCACACCGGCGATATAGCCCTTGATATATCCGGGGTCGTTTGGGGTGTCGCGGAAGGGCGGGGTGAAAAGGCGGATAAGGCCGTGCTCCTTGTCCACAAGGCGGCTGCGCGCTTCTTTAAGCGCCGACGCCGTGCGGGCCGGGTCGAACATCCTCGTTATGGCGGCGAAGCTCTGCGGCAGCAGGTTTATCTTGCACTCGCCGCTCTGCGACGAACCAAAGGGCTCGCCGTTGTCGTAAAAGCCGCGCATATACCAGCCGCCGTCCCAGGCGTTTTTCTCCACTGCAGCCGTCAGCTCGGCCGTCTGGGTCTGCAGGCGCTGGGCTGTCTGGATGTCGCCCCTTTTCAGGGCCACGTCGGCAAAGCGGGTCAGCACCCACGCCGCGAACATGCTGCCCCACACCGTTTCCCCCCGGCCCAAAACGCCGACCCTGTTCATGCTGTCGTTCCAGTCGCCGTTGCCAAACAGTATAAGCCCGCGCTCGCCCCTCGCCACGCCGCGGGAGAGGGCGCGAAGGCAATGCCCGTAAATGTCCTCGACCTTTTCCGACAGCTCGGGCTGGAAATAGCGCTCCTGCTCGTCGGGCTTTAGGGGCGGGCCCTTCACGTACCTCGCCTTTTTCGAGAGTATGCTCTCGTCGCCCGTTTTTTCTATATATTCGCATACGGCGAGCGGCAGCCACAGCAAATCGTCGCTGCAGCGCGTGCGCACGCCCATATCGCTTGTGCGCCTGCCCGGAAGCGGGTGCCACCAGTGCATCACGTCGCCCTCCTCAAACTGATGGCTGGCCGAAAAGTATATCTGGCGTTTCAAAAGGCTGGGGTCGAGGGTGGCGAGCGACATGCAGTCCTGGAGCTGGTCGCGGAACCCGTACGCGCCCGAGCACTGGTAGAAGCCGCAGCGGGCGTAGATGCGGCTGCGGAATATCTGGTGCGGCAGGTGGATGTTTATAAGCTGGTTTAGGAACCGGTCGGGCGTCTTGACGGTGATGGAGTTCCTTGGGCTTTGCCCGTTATGCCGGCTCATTAGGGCGCCCACGGCATCCCGGCTGCACAGGCGGGCGACGCTTTCCTTCGCCGCAGCCTGATTGCGCTCATACCCTAAAAGAAACGCCATATCGTATTCTCCCTTGGCGTCGGTTTCGGCGCGCACCGAAAGAAAGGCGCAGGACATGGCCGAGGGCTTGTCGGCGCGGTTCCAGCGTCCCTCGCTGAAGGCCGCGCGGTCAAAGCCGACGGTCGCGCGGGGCGCCGTACAGCAGAGGTAGGCGACGCCGTGCCGCCAGTGGAAGTTGTATGGGTTGTTGAAATAGATGACGCCGCCGGCCGTGTGATACCGCACAAATTTCTCATGGGTCTCTTCGCTCACGCCCAATACCGGCTCGGTATAATAGCAAAGCGAAAACTGCTGGGGCGTTTCCGCGCCTGTGCACCGGACCCTTACGACCTTCACAAGCTCGTTTTCGGGCACGAAAACGGTGGTGACAACGAGCATATTGCCGATTTTGCACCGGTATTCGGCGTATTTGTCGGTGAAATGGGTAATACCGCCCGCAACGACGTCGTAGACGCGCCCGCCGAGCCGAAGATATAGCCTCTCGCCGTTATTGTCGGTGACGGCGTCGTTTTTGAAGGGCGTTATCTTGTTTTCCCTGGCGTTGAACGCGTAGGTAAAGCCCAGCGCGCTGTCGGACACCAATGTCCCGAACAGGCGGTTTGCGTATATCTGACACCAGGGCGGGCGAGAGGGCAGGGCCGTCTTGTTCTGTATAACGAAGCCCTCCTTCGTAAAGCCGCCCAAGCTGTTTTTGCACACCAACTCATAGGGCAGCTCCGGCGCAATCCCGTGGTCGGGATTTAGGGGCGAGAAGGGCTTTACGCGCTCCTCGGAAAGCCTGTAGCCCTTGCGAAGCTCCACATAAAAGCATGACATTGCGGTCAGCAGGGCGATATCGCCCTCGTCGGGCGTGTTGACGAGATGGATGCCCCGGCGCTGCCCGAGATAAGGCTCGCAGCCGCATTCGCGCGCCATGTCCCTCAGGGCGGTGTAAATGGGCCGGTCATACTGCCCGCCCTCGTTGTACTGCAGCACGAGGTCGACATCGGCGCCCTTTAAGCGCAGCAGGCGGAAGGCGCGCAGAAACGGCAGCGCCCGGGGCACGTCGTCGCTTTCCCCGACACGCAGGAATACGATGGGGTATTCGCCAGAAATGCCGTACTTCCACACGTCGCGCTGGGAGCGGGTGTTGGCGCTGCGCTTGTCGCCGTCCTCCTTGCCGTTTCTGACCGGGAAATACAGATAGGGCAGAAGCAGGTCTGCAAGGCGTATCTCCTCCTCGCGCGCCGAGCAAAAGTGCAGCATATTCTGGACAAGGCTTGCCGATTTTCGCACGACCTGCGCATAGCCTTCCTTTTTTATCTGGAGGAAATTCTGGCGGGCCTCCTGCGGGCTGGCCCCGGCGGCCATGATAAAGTGAAGCGTGCGCACCTCCTTGGGCGCGAGCTGCCCGTAAATGCGCATGGCACAGCAGGGGTCGAGGCAGGCTTCGCTCACGCCCCCGAAGCGCGCGTCAAAGGCGCGGTAAAGCCGGGAGGTGCCCGAAAGCCGGCCGAGCACGTTTTCCCGCCGGGTCTCTATCTCCACGGTTTCGGCGCGCTCGGCAAAACCCGCGCACAGAAAGATGTTGCGTTCCTTTTCGCCGCGGCTGCGGCGGGAGAATATCACGCAGCCGTCGTCTTTTTTGTGCGCCTCCACAAACAGCCCGAAAAAGGCCGGATGGGCGTATTCGTCACGGTGCCGGCCGAGGACCGGCTCAAGGTATGACAAAAGGCAGAAGTCCTTGCGCTTGAAGGAGGCGTTGCGCAGCTTTATCTCCCTTATCTCGCCGGGGAGCACGCTGTGCACCGTCACCCGCATACGACCCTCGGCGTCGCCGCGTTTGCTGGAAAACACCGCTTCGCTTTTGGAAAACTCGGTGTAATAGGAGGTGCGGTTGTCGTAGACGGGCGCGAACGAAAGAGGCATATAGCGGTTGCCGATATTGGCCACAAAGAACACGCCGCGCGGGTTTTCCGTAAGCTCCTTGCGGTATCGGGTGACAACCTTGTCGTTCCAGCGGCAAAAGCCCGCGCCACTGTCGGAGAGAAGCGAAAACCAGCTCCCGTTTGAGAGGGTCACAGCCTTGGGGTTGACAGGCGTGACGGCGTCCACCCGCATCCTGTCACCCACAGCGCGGGTGTTGTAACGGCTTTTTTCCTTATGCTCTATATGGTCGGTGTATTCTATGACCTTCTGCGGCAGCTTTTCGTGGAGCAGCTCCTTGAAGGCCGACATCCCGCAGTGCCGCATGAAGCGCCGCTGGAGGATGTTGCCGTTTAACGCGTTGTCGAGGGCCAGTATGCTCATGCCGATATGGTGTGACATAAACGAGCGTATGACCGCCATGGAGCCGGCTGTGCGCTCGCGCGTGAAATCGGCGGCCTCGTAAAAACCGTAGCGTCCGTACAGGCCGCATTTGCGAAGACAGGCAAGATTGCGGTAGGCGCTTTTGGGGTCGAAGGGCAGCGCCAAGAAGGTGGAGTAGGGCGACACCACCAGCTCCTTCTCAAGCCCCTGCTTAAGGCCGAGGGACGCCACACCGAAGGCCTTGTACTGGTAATTTAGCAGGTTGTCAAAGGAGTAATAGGCGCTTTCGGATATGCCCCACGGGATGCCCTTGCGCCTTACGCGCTCCTTATGGCGCCGGATGGCGTATTCAAGCGATTCGTAAACCATGGTGTTTTCATAGACAGGCAAAAAGATGTGCGGCATATAGTATTCGAACATGGTGCCCGTCCACGACCTGAGGCCGAAATGCCCGCCCTTGACCGACATCATGCGCCCTAAACGGAACCAGTGGCGCTTATTTACTATGCGCTTTGCCACCGCGTAATAGCTCGTAAGTCGCGCCTCGCTCATATAAAGGTCGTAGTAGCCTTCCCCGAAGCTTTTGTTCTCCACGTCGTATCCGATATAAAAAAGGCGTTTTGGGCTGTCGTACAAAAACCTGAAATTCATGGAGTCTATGAGGTTTTGTATGCGACTGCGAAGCTCTCTGGCCTGCGGGGCGTATTCGGCGAGCCCTTCGTAAAGAGCGCACAGGCAGCACACGAGGTTGCCGCTGTCGACGGTGGACACGTAGCGCGGATAAAGCGGCTCTCGGTTTTCCGTATCGTACCAGTTGTAGAGATGCCCCTCGTATTTGGGCATGGTTTCAAGGGTGGCGATGGTGCGCTCTACCCGCGTTATCAGCCCGTCGCTGTCTATAAGCCCGAGGTCGCGCGCCGCAAGGCAGGACACCAGCGCCAGGCCGATATTGGTGGGCGAGGTGCGGGTAGCCAAAGCGGCGAGGGGGCTTTCCTGGTAATTGTCAGGCGGGAGGAAGGAGTTTTTCTGGTCCATGAAATCCTCGAAATACTGCCACATGTCGGCGGCGTAGCCCATGAGGATTTCGCGCTCCTCTTTGGAAAAGGGCCTTTGCGCCCTTCTCCTTTGCCTGCCCGTCCTGTAAAACACATACGGCGCGAACAGCCAGCACAGCCCGAGCACCCTGCCGCACCACGTGCCCCAGACGGCGAGCGAAAGACCGGCCGCAGTCAGCGTCCACATGGCTCTGTAATACGACGCAAGGCTGTTTTTTTTGATGTCCGCCTGCGCGGCGGTGACCCAGTCGAGCAGCCTGCGCCGCGAAAAGAGCTGCCGCCACAGGCTGCGGACGATGGCGCCGGCGTTCACCGCGGCCGTGTAGGGCAGCGCCAGGAGTATGAACAGGCTATGGAGAAGTCCCGACGCCGCGGCGGGCAGGGTCTTGGAATAATACCTGAGGTGGAATATGCTCATGCCCTGACGGATGAAAGCGTCGGCCGTCGACACGATATAGCCCGCGAATATGGCGGCCAAAGCCGACGCGGCGACGGCGGCCGAGGCTGTGCCGCCGATTAAATTAAGCCCGGCGAGCATAAGGCACAGCAGCGACGCCACGGGCGTCACCGAGCGGCGCAGATTGTCGATCATCTTCCATTTGGCGAGAGCGGGCAGGCGCCGGTCGAACAGAATAAACCGGAGAAGCTGCCAGTCGCCGCGCACCCAGCGGTGCTGGCGGGCATGAAACGCGAGGACGTTGTTGGGCTGGACATCGGAAAACACCACGTCGGAAGCGAAGCCCGTCCGCAGGTAAGAGCCCTCCAGAAGGTCGTGGCTTAAAATAAGGCCCTCCGGCATGTCGTCAAGGCAGTTGTAAAAGGCGTCCACGTGTATGATGCCCTTGCCGGCGAAAATGCCCTCGCCGAACAGGTCCTGATACAGGTCGAAGGACAGGTTGCTGTAAGCGTCTATGCCCGAAAAGCCCGACGTAACGGCCGAGAAGGTAGTCTTGGCGGCGCGCTCTGCGTCGGTATTCATGCGCGGCTGAAGCATGCCGTACCCGCGCGTCACCCTGCGGGAGGCGGCGTCCCACTCGGGCTGGTTGGCCACATGCTCCATAATGCCCACGAGCTCGCGCACGCTGTCTATGGTGAGGAGGGTATCCGAGTCAAGTGTGACAATGTATTTGCACCGGCGCGCTTTGTCGATGGCGCCCTCCGCCACCTCGAAGGAGGTGGGCTTTCCCTTTATAAAGCGAACAAGCTCGGTTATGGCACCGCGCTTGCGTTCCCAGCCCATGTATTTGCGCTGGGTTTTACAGTAGCGCCGCCCCCTCACAAACAAAGCGAAGCAGACGCCCAGCCGTTCGTTAAGCTCCCTCACTCCCTGCCTGAGCGTTTCCACGATATCCCTTTCCTGCTGGCTGAAGGTTTCCTTGTCCGATTCGCGCAGGTCGGCTAAAATGCCGTATATCACGCCTTTATCGCCGTTGGAGCGGTAAAAGTGCTCCAGCCTCTCGCACAGCTCGCCGGCCGCTTGCTTACCGGTTACGAGCGCAGATATGACTGTGAGGGCGGAAGCGTCCGCAGGGAGGTTTAACGGGTCGAGGCGCGGCAGGAAAACCGGACATGTCAACCTCGCCGCAAGGTAATCGAGCAGGGATTTGACGGCCTCAAACAAGGGGAGCAAAATGAGCGCCGATATCCAATACGAGGAAAGAAGAAGCCCCGCTGCCGCGGCCGCCGCCGGCGGCAGGACGGCAAGCAGGAGAAAATAAAGCCGGCGCTGCCCCGCGCGCCTTTGCATATTATAACTGAGAAGAGCCGTGCCTATATGCCGCTCCCTGTTATCGGCCTCGCAGGACGCCCGCGACACCAGCTTCTCGGCCATGGCGTATTCGGGTATGCCCTCGCGCTTTGCCATACGCGAAAGCAGATCGCGGTAATATGTCTTGCTTTCAAGGCTCATGTTCTCGTATACGCCGGCGGGGTCGTTGTTGAGTATTTGCTCGGTGATGCTTATCTTGTCGAAGGATTCGCTGAAATCGAGGTCGGAAAGCTGACGCAGCGAGGTAATGGCGTTGCCCATCAGCTGCTCGAGCCGCGCAAGCCGGGTTTTTTTGTCGATATCCTCCTGCCGCTTGCGGTCGAGTATCTCCAAAAGCTCGACCGACGCCTTGTATATGCCGCCGAGAAGCGCCAGGCGCAGCATGTCCGGGAAAAGCCACAGCTCGCGGTTGCTCAGGGGGCATTTGTCCTGGGCATTGCGCAGAAAAAGCTCCGTATCCTCCTTGCGGATACGGAAATTGACGGCGAAGCAAAGCTTCTGTGCCAGGTAATAAGCGTATATATAACCCCTGTACTGCCCCCGGACGATGCCCGGCAGCCTGCGTATACCCTTTAGACTTATAGCCGCCAGCCTGTATTCCCGCTCAAGGATGTACAGGTTGTCGGATATCCATTCAAAGGCGCCGCCGTAGGTCTGGCGTATTTCTTGCGAGGAGGCGGCCGCCGCCGTCCGGCGGATGACCTGAATTCGCTTCATGGTCAGAGACAAAAGCGGACGGAGCCTTATCTGTCTTTCGGCCTCAATGCCCTCGGCGACGCGCTTTGCGTACGCTATAAGCTTTTCCTCATCCATCGCTACGGCTTTCTGTATCCTGCTCTGCATGGACATGCCATCTCTCCCTCGCTCGCTTTCAGTGAAATGGTAGAAGGTGTCTAAGCAAACCGTATTTCTTATTTTTACCCGATTTCGGGCATTTACACCTTTTAATAAAATTTTTCACCGCTGCGGGTAAGTCCAGAGAGAATAAAAAAAGCCCCGGTAAGGGTCACGAGATGCGGGTCTATGCTTTATCAGCGGTCCGGGGCGGTTTAACCGCCACATACAAAAATATCCATAGCGGCCGCAAAAGCAGTTGACAAACAGGTTGAAACCGGATATACTTAATGCTCAACAATTATTTGGGACGCCGCACGGTCAAAAAGCCTGGGACCGTGTGCTTTGCCGAACCTTTTTTACATATATGGTTATGCATCTTATCCATATAAGCGCAGGGGGTTGTGTGTAATGAATACAAATAAAAGGACGCTATGGATTGCCCAGGTTTCCATATTCGCCGCGGTAGAGCTGATTTTCTGCTTCACGCCGCTGGGCTCGCTGCCCATCACGCCGGGCATAGTTGCCACCCTGGCTCATCTGCCGGCGATAGTCGCGGCTCTTGCGCTGGGGTATTCGGCGGCGGCCGTCCTTGGCGCGGTAATGGGCTTTTCGGCGCTTATCGTCTGGACCTTTATGCCGCCAAACCCAGTTATCTCGTTTGTGTTTTCACCCGCTTACCCGGGCGGAAATATATTCAGCGCCCTTATAAGCGTTGTGCCGCGCGTGCTGTTCCCGCTCGTCACGGTCTACCTGTACCGCCTTTCGCGCAAGAAATTGCCGCTTATCCCCTCAGCCGTCATAGGGGCGACCGGCGGCACCCTGGCGCATTCTGTCATGGTGCTGTCGTCCATTTATCTGGCGTTTCGCGGCAATGAGGTCGTGGGCGGCGATTTTATTAATTTTGTCATCGTCTGGGGCGGCGTTAACGCGCTCATGGAGATAATCGTGGCAATTATTGCGGCCGCGGGCATTATCATCCCGATATCGAAGCTTAACAGGCCCGGCGGCGAGGCCCTTTGATTTTTTTCACACCCGCCCTGGCGATATATAAGGAGAGAACGGCATTGAGTACTGTTGTCGGAATCGATATCGGGGGAAGCACCACAAAAATCGTCGCGTTCAAGGAGGGCGGTATGCTCGCACCGCTGCAGGTGCGCGCCACCGACCCCATAACGAGCCTGTTCGGCGCCTTCGGCAAATACATCAGCGCAAACGGCATCGCCCTGCAAAGCATCGACAGGGTGATGATAACCGGAGTGGGCAGCTCTTATTTCCGGGAGGATATCTATCACCTGCCCACCGTGAAGGTGGATGAGTTCGAGGCCGTCGGCAGAGGGGGGCTCCATCTTTCGGGCCTTCCGGAGGCGGTGGTCGTCAGCATGGGCACCGGCACGGCCCTGGTGCTCTCCCGCGGCGGACAGACCACCCATCTGGGCGGGACCGGCATGGGCGGAGGCACCCTTCTGGGGCTTTCCGGGCTGATGCTCAAGGTGCGCGACTTCAAAAACATCGTGGAGCTCGCAAAGGGCGGGGACCTTTCGCGCATCGACCTTACTATAGGCGACATATCGAAGGAAAAGGTTTCGGTATTCACCGACGACATAACTGCGTCCAATTTCGGCAATGTCAGCGACCTGGCTACGCGCAACGACATCGCGCTTGGCATAATCAATATGGTCTTTCAGACAATCGGCATGATGGCGGTGTTCGCCGCGCGCAGCGTGGGGGCGTCGGACATCGTGCTGACGGGCAACCTGGCGGCCGTGCCGCAGGCGCCGGAGCTGTTTTCTGCATTGCAAAAGCTCACCGGTTTTCGCTTTACGGTGCCGGAGCACGCGGAATTCGCGACGGCCCTCGGCGCCGCCCTCACCGGCCTGGCTTAAAGGCGGCATCGGCAACCGGGTGCTTGTCTGACGGAGGTGAACGCGGTGGCTTTGGCTAAAGCGGAACAGCTCAAGATATATAAAGAGGTGCTCGACGCGTTCTCGACGAGTACGGGCGTCTTTTGCCGCATAATCGGGTCGAAGGGCGAAACCGTCGCGGGGAGTTGCTGCGGTCAGTCCATGTGCGACGCGTGCCGGCTCATCCAGGACGCCACCGCGCGCCGCTTTGACTGCGAGCGCCATTTCGTATACGGATTTTTGCAGGCCGAGCGGTTCGGTGGGCGGTATATATATTATTGCCCGTCGGGCATGACATATTTCACGGCGATGATATACACCAGCGGCGAGGCGCAGTACTGCCTATGCGCGGGCCCGCTTCTTATGGCCGAAAAGGAAGATTATCTGGCTTATGATATCGACCCGGCGCACGAGCTTTCAAAGGCCGATACCGACCGTGTGCGCGACGTCCTTGACAAGGTCCCGAGCTTTTCGCCCGATAGGGTGACGGCGCTGTCCAAGATTTTGACGGTGGCCGCCTTCTACCTTTCGGGCAGAGAGAGCTATGAGCTTTTGGACCGCGAGCGGGGCGTTATTTTACAGAGCCGCATTGGCGAGGCTGTGCAGGATATCAAGACGGAGCCCGACAGGGGGTATCCCTTCGACAAGGAGAAGGAGCTTTTGCAATCCATAGCGGAGGGCGACCGCGAGACGGCGAGCAGGCTCTTAAACGACATCCTCGGGTATGTTTTCTTTTCCTCCGGCGGGGATTTCTCGGTTATAAAAACGCGGGTGACCGAGCTTATTGTGCTGCTTTCCCGTTCGGTGCTCACGGTAGGAGCGCAGGAGCAGGACGTGTTTTACCTGAACGGGCGCTATCTTGAGGAGCTGTCGCGCATCGATAATCTGGATCGCCTCACCGATTGGCTATCCGGCATACTCAGCCGTTTTAACGAAATCACCTTCACCCTTTCCGACGTCAAGCACACCGATACCCTTTACAAGGTCATCGGATTTATCAAAAAGAACTATATGAACCGGCTGACTATAGAGGATATAGCCGCCCATGTCCATTTTTCCCCGTCTTATCTCAGCCGTATCTTCAAGGCGGAGTTCAATATAAGCCTAAACGCCTATCTGAACCAGGTGCGCATAGGCAAGAGCAAGGCGCTGCTTCTGACCGACGACATCCCCCTTTCGCAAATCCCCATGCTTGTCGGATATGAGGACCAAAGCTATTTTTCCAAGGTGTTCAAAAAGCTCACCGGCACAACGCCGGGGCGCTTCCGGGAGACGAGAGGCCAGAGCGTAAGCGGGGAAAAGAAACCCCTGCTCGATTATAAGGAAGCCGAATAAAGCGCGTGTGTCCGCATTAGAACTCAGAGGTCAGAAGTCGGAAGTCAGAAGGGGCGGCTCAGACGAGCCGCCCTGTTGAATTGATACCAAAGTCTTTCGGATAACACGATGCAGGGGCCGGCGTCCCCGGGCCCATTTAGGCTGTGCGCTGCAAGCGCCGTCTTGATGCTACGCCTGCATTCTCTGGAACAGCACTATGCCGTAATTGACAGCGGTGACATAGCACCAGAACGCGAAGGCGGGGAGCAGAAGGTAAGCCGCCGCCGCGTCCACCCTCACAAAGCTGTAGACGCATGCCACAAGCAGTATAAGGAGCGCGAACAGCACATAAAGCGCAAGGCCCGGATTCTCGAATCCGAAAAAAATGACCGGCCATGCAAAGGACGTGACCAGATGCGCCGCGTAAAGCACCAGACAAACGCGGACGCCGCGCCGCCCGGGCTTGTGTACTGCCACGCGGTAGGAGGCGTAGCCCATGAGAAGCGAGAGGGCGGCGGCGGCCGGTATGAGAATGGGATACGGAGGCGCGAACACGGGTTTTTGAAGGTTGTCGTACAGGTTTTGCGCATTGTAGAGGAAGTAGCAGTCAAAGGCCCACACCGCCAGGGGCAAAACAAGACAGCCGGCAAAAAGAGGCCGGCTGCGGTTACCGTTTACTGTCATAAGCTTCATCGCGCATCACCCGGGAGCCTTCCGCGATATTTTTCCGGAGCGTACAACTAATGCGTAAACAATCTCTAAAATCTTTTCTCTAACATCTAACATCTACGCCACGCATTAATTATACCCTCGCGGCGCAAAGTTTATACACGCTCCTTCTTTACGCGCTCCATATATCTTCGCACGACATCCATCTTGCCGCGACCGTCGGGGATCTGCCAGAGCCCGTTTCCCGGGTAATAATTGCCCTCCACCAGAACGGGGCCGCCGTCCGTTATGGCCACGTCCCAGCCCACAAAGCGCACCTGCGGCACTACGGCGGACGCGCGGCGCACAAGGTCCTTCGCCTCGCGAAAGAAGGGTATCTCGAAACCCTCGAACCGCGCTCCCGTAAGCGGATGCACATCATAGCGCTGCTCCTTGCGCACACAGGCGCCGCCGCTCACAACCCCCGATTCCATATCGACGGGCGCGCACAGCCCCCCGGCGCCCATATTGTCGACCTCGCCGCCGCTTCCCACCTTAAGCACCGCGCCCACAAGCTCGCACTCCCCGTCCACGGCGACGGTGATGAGCCGCAGAGTGTTGACGCAGGACGGGTTGAGAGACGCCATGGCCTTATGCTGGACAATGGCTTCCTCGGCCACGCCGCAGCCCCGGCGCAAAAGCTCTGCAAGCAGCGCGGAGGGGCCGTCGTAGTCGGGGACGCGAACGCGCGAAACACCTATGCCCGAGCTCATGCCGTCGGGCTTGACAAAGATATGCTCCTTATCCTTGACGAAATCGGCAAAGCTGTCCTCGTCGGCCTGTGAAAGCACAATAAATTCGCGGCCGAGAAAGGACGAAAAACGCGTGTAAAACGCCGATTTGCTGTCGAAAACGTGCCGGTACGCTGGGTCGTTCATTGCGCGCACGAACCTGTTGTTGACCGAGACTGTCACATAGGACGAGCGCTCACTCCCGTCCATTGCGTAAAAATGAAAATCGGTGTAGTCGGAAAGTCCGGCGCCGTAGCGCGCCGCACAGTAAAGCGTATCCGCAAAAATGAGGGCGGCCGGGCGCCCGCTTACCCGGGCGATATCCCTTACCCTGTCAAAATAACCGCGGTAATTTGCCTTAAACGCTTTTGATAAACGAAAAAACAGCCTGTTCACAGCCTCTACACCCTTTCAAGCGCCGCGCGGCGCGCCTGCGTGGTCAGTATGTCACATTGGGCTGCCACGCCCTGAGCCGTTCGGCGTATTCGCGCAGCCTCTCGGGAGAGGGCGCGGGCGCGAGGGCGAGCGGCTCGTCGCCGGGACGCAGGCGCTCGGGCACGCGGTAGCGGTTGAGGACGAAGCGCGGCAGCGGCGGCAGCTCCCTCGCCATAGCGGTAAGCTCGTCCATGCCGAGCTCCGGCAGTACGGTAGTGCGCACCTCAAACGGAATGCCCGACTCCAGCAGTATGTCTATGGTCCGCCGCACCTGCGCCGCGTCGGCGCCCGGCCCGCAAATCTTTGGGTAAAGGGCTGCGGGCGCCTTGTAGTCCACCGCCACATAATCGATTAGTCCCTTGCCGATAAGAAAGGACACTTTATCGGGCAGAGCGCCGTTGGTGTCGAGCTTAGCCCGGTAACCGAGGTCCTTGACCCTTTTCAGAAAGTCCTCGAGGCCCTTTTGCAGCGTGGGCTCGCCGCCGCTAACCACGACGGCGTCAATAAGTCCTGCTCGCCGGACGAGAAAGCTCTCGACCTCGCTTTGCGGTATGCTCTGGTGGGTGCCGTCCAAAAGATGCCTGTTGTGGCAGAAATAGCAGTCGTAATTGCAGCCGGGCACAAAGACGACGCAGGCGACAAGCCCGGGATAATCCACCAGCGAATGCTTCACAAGCCCCGCAAAGGTCATACCGCGGCCTCTTCCCTTATAACATATTTCCTGCGCTGGGCGTATTCCTCCTTCTTGCCGGCGTTGTAGTTCTGTACCGGGCGAAGATACCCTACCACGCGGCTCCACACCTCCGCCTTGCCGCCGCACTGCGGGCATTCGAAATGTTCGCCGGAGATATATCCGTGGTCGGGACACACAGAAAAGGTGGGCGTGAAGGAGAGATACGGCAGCTTGTAGCGGGAGAATATCCTTTGCAGCAGCCGCTTGGCCGCGCCGGTATCCTTAATCTGCTCCCCGAGATACAGGTGCAGCACCGTGCCGCCCGTGTAAAGGCTCTGCAGCTCGTCCTGCAGGTCGAGGGTTTCGAAGATATCGTCGGTGTAAGCCACAGGGAGCTGGGACGAATTGGTGTAATAGGGCACCTTTTCGCCGGCGGTGATGATGTCGGGGTAGCGTTCCACGTCCTTGCGCGCCAGACGGTAGCTGGTCCCCTCGGCCGGCGTGGCCTCAAGGTTGTAGTAATGCCCCGTCTCCTCCTGGATGTCCTTTATCACGTCGCGCATATACTGCAAGGTCCGCACCGCGAAAGCCTGTCCCTCGTCCGTGGTGAGGTCGGTGTCGCGCCCCAAAAGGTTCTGGCAGGCCTCGTTCATGCCGACAAGACCGATGGTGTTGAAATGGTTGTACCAGAAAAATCCGGTCTTATTCTTTACGTCCTTGAGATAGTTGGCCGAGTAGGGATACAGCCCCCTTTCCGTCTGCTCCTCTATGACCTTGCGCTTTATCTCCAGGCTGTTTTTGGCGATGTTCATCTGCTGCCACAGGCGAGTGCGGAATTCCGACTCGCTGCGCGAGATATACGCCAGCCTCGGCAGGTTTATGGTCACGACGCCGATGGAGCCCGTGAGCGGGTTTGAGCCGAACAGCCCGCCGCCGCGCTTGCGAAGCTCGGAGGTGTCGAGCCTTAGGCGGCAGCACATGGACAGAGCGTCCTCCGGGGATAGGTCGGAGTTGATATAATTAGAGAAGTAGGGGATGCCGTATCTGCAGGTGATCTCCATGAATTTTTCGGTCACCGGGCTGTCCCAATCGAAATCACGAGTGATGTTGATGGTGGGGATGGGGAAGGTGAACACGCGGCCCTTGCGGTCGCCCTCCATCATCACGTCGCAGAACGCGGTGTTGAAAAGGTCCATTTCCTCCTGGAATTCGCCGTAGGTCTCCGGCATGACCTGCCCGCCGACGATGACATTCTGGTCGCGCAGGGTGCGCGGGACAACGATATCGAAGGTTAGGTTGGAAAAGGGGCACTGGAAGCCCACGCGGGTCGGGACGTTGAGGTTGAATATAAACTCCTGCAGCGCCTGGCGCACCGTCTTGTAATCCAGCCTGTCATACCGGATAAACGGGGCGCAGTAGGTGTCGAAGGACGACCAGGCCTGCGCGCCCGCGCTCTCGCCCTGGGTGGTGAAGGTGGAATTGACTATCTGCCCGAGAAAGGAGCGCAAGTGCTTCGGCGGCTTGGACTCCACCTTGCCCGGCACGCCGCCGAAGCCGTTCATAAGTATCTGCCTAAGGTCCCAGCCCGCGCAGTAGGGGCCGAAAAACCCGAGGTCGTGGATGTGCAAATCGCCCGACAGATGCGCGTTGCGGATTTCCTCGGAGTAGACCTCGTGCAGCCAGTAGTTTTTGGTAAAGGCCTCGCGCACATAATTGTTGAGCCCGTTTATGGACTTCTGGGTGTTGGCGTTTTCGTTGATCTGCCAGTCCTGGTCATTGAGGTAATTGGTGAACATATTGATGGTGGCGCCGATCAAGGCGTTGGCCTCGCGGGCCGACCGCCTCTTTTCGCGGTACAGGATATAGGCCTTGGCCGTCTTGGCGTGACCGGCCTCGATAAGCACCTTTTCAACGATATCCTGTATGCCCTCCACGTCGGCCACGCCGTCCGGGTAGCGCAGCTCGGCGAGCCTCACGACCTCGTCCGCCAGACGCTCGGAGGTCGCGAAATCGTCGCCGCCGACAGCGTTCGCCGCCTTGAATATGGCGAGCACGATTTTTTCCTTTTTGAACGGGACATAGGTGCGGTCTCTTTTGATGATCTGCTTTAACATGATGTTCCTCCTCTTCCTCCACGCCCCAAGCCGAAGCGCCGCAAACCTGCCTTTGCCGGCAAAAATCGGGGCTCCCGGCCCCAAGATTACATGTTTAAAATGCAGCGCACGACACAATATATAGAGGTGTTTTTTTAAATATACCTGCTATTTGTACTATATATATTAATGCACCGCCGAGCCGTTGTCAATAGCCGTTTTAGCTTTTGTGAAAAATTTTCCGGGATAAAAACGCCGCAGGGCGTTACCCTCTGCGGCGGCGTGCAGGGCGGCCGTCCTTTCTCTCACCAAAACGGCTCACCCTCGGCGTCCAGAAAATCCGTGCGCGTTATCAGCCTGTAGTCAAACGGCGTACCGGCCTCCTTTTCGACGGCGGCGAGCAGCAGGGCGGGATTGACGTTTTCCGACTGCGAGCACGGCAGGCAAAGCTCGGCGCGATACCCGTCCTCCGACGGCGACGGGCGCAGCGCGCGGATGTGCCGGGTTATATCCACCTCCGTAAAGCCAGCGCGGGACTTGCTCTTTTTAAACGCCGTAACCCTGTCTTGCTCCCAAAGCCGCGCCAGCGCCCCGAAAAGCGCCGGGCCGCCCTCCATATACACGCTGTAGGTGGCGCGGGCGAGCTCCTTTAAGGGGCGGCCGCCGGTGTATATCTCCGTAACTTCAAGGCCGCGCGGCAGAGCACGCGAAAGCCGGTAGCGTATATCCTCCGGCTCTTCGTCGGAAACGAGGCGTATGTCGAGTATCTCCCTCTCGCCGATATAGCCTACGGAAAGCGGCGGCCCGAACACTAAAAACGGGTGGGGGTTGAAACCCTCGGTGTACCAAAGCCCTACGCCTGCCCGCACAAGCGCACGCGAAAACGCGCGGCTTAAATCCAGGTGGGAGATGTAGCGTATGCTCCCCGATTTTCTAAACCTGAGTCTTAGGGGCTTCATGGCATGCACCTCCGTAAAGCCGGTTAGCGCCGCAGCCGGCGCACCGGTCGGCGCAGTTGGGCGTCGTTTGCGCCTTTTTCGCGCGCTCGGCCTCGCGCTCCAAAAAGGCCTCCGTCACGCCGTAATCGAGGTGCGACCAGGGCAGCGTTTGGCCGCGCGGTATCTCGCGGTTGGCGTAAAAGGCGGGGTCGATTCCGGCGCTCTCAAAAGCCTTAAGCCATGTCTCGTACCGGAAAAGCTCGCTCCAGCCGTCGAAACGGCAGCCGGCCCGCCACGCCGCCTCCAGCGCCCCGGAAAGGCGCCTGTCGCCCCGGGCGAATACGGCCTCTAAAAAGCTTGTGCGGCTGTCGTGGTAGTGCAGGGATATCTTTTTTGAACGGATGGCGCTTTTCAAAAGCGCCTGCTTTCGCTCTATCTCGTCAAGCGGGTCCTGCCCGTACCACTGGAACGGCGTATGGGCCTTGGGGACAAAGGTAGACAGGCTGACCGACACATTGACGCCCTTTCCCTTCGGGCGGTCGGGGTTTTCATAATAAAGGTTCACGATGCGCTGGGCAAGGTCGGCGATGCCCAGCACATCCTCGTCGGTCTCGGTGGGCAGCCCGATCATAAAATAGAGCTTGACCGACGTCCGGTCCGACGCGAAGGCCATGCGGCACGCCGAAAGGATGTCATCCTCGGTTATATTCTTGTTGATGGCGTCGCGAAGGCGCTGGGTGCCCGCCTCCGGCGCGAACGTAAGCCCGCTCTTGCGCACGCTGTCCGCGAGCGCCAAAATCTCGGGCGGAGAGTTGTCTATCCTGAGCGACGGCAGGGCGAGGTTAATCCTGCGCTCGGCGCACCACGGCGCGAGGTCCTTCACGAGCGTTTCAAGCTCCCGGTAATCGCTCGTCGACAGCGACGCCAGCGAAAGCTCGTCGCAGCCCGTGGAAAGGCACAGGGCCTTGGCCTGCGACAGCAGCGTGCCGGCGCTCTTTTGCCGCACCGGACGGTATATCATGCCCGCCTGGCAGAAGCGGCAGCCCCGGATGCAGCCCCGGAAAAGCTCCAGCATAACCCTGTCGTGCACCGTCCCCACAAGGGGCACGGGCGTTGATTCGGGGTAAAAGCTTTGGTCGAGATTGCCGATAAGCGCCTTTTTGACGCGGCGGGGGATACCGTCCCTGACCGGCTCCACCGCCCGAAGCGCGCCGTCCGGCCCGTAGACCGCGCCGTAAGAAGCCGGCACATACACGCCCGCGATATGCGCGGCGCGCGAAAGGTATTCCAATCGGCCGAAGCCCTGCCGCTTGGCCTCGCGGTAAAGCGACATAAGCTCCGGCAGCACCTCCTCCGCCTCCCCGAGCACTACAAGGTCGGCAAAATCGGCCACCGGCTCGGGATTGCAGACGCACGGCCCGCCCAGCATGACGAGCGGGTGTCCCTCCTTTCGGTCGGCGGCGCGAAGGGGCACGCCGGAAAGGTCCAGCATATTCAGCATATTGGTATAGCAAAGCTCGTACTGGAGCGTAAAGCCTATAAAGTCAAACGACCCGAGGCCGTCCATGCTCTCCAGCGCGAAAAGCGGCATATTCGCCCGGCGAAGCTCCGCCTCCATATCCGGCCAGGGCGCGAAGGCCCGCTCGCACCATACGTCCGAAAGCGAGTTGAGAAGCCCGTAGAGTATGCGAAGCCCGAGGTGCGACATGCCCACCTCGTATACGTCGGGAAAACAGAAGGCGTAACGTATAAGCCCCGGCGCCTTCTCCTTGTAAACGGCCCCGGGCTCGCCTCCTGTGTAGCGCCCGGGCTTTTCCACCCGGGACAGAATACGGTCAAGCTGTTTCGGTATCATAAGAAAAATATACATCCTTTAAACGGAAGCGCGGCTGGGCTTGCCTGTTCCTCGATCGCGCTGACGTTTTCATGACTTAAAGAATTTCGGGCAGTCGCGAAGCCGCGCCCGTCAGGCGCTATGCGCCGCATCTGTTTTTAATGTTTATGATACGCCGCTTCGGCGCTAATATACTCGTCAACCCCCGGACGAATCGCCGAAGCCCGAGGCGGTTTGCGAGGACTCCGCCTGCGGCGACGAGGACTGCCCGGACGAGGACGTTTCCGGCGCGGCGTCTACGGTGATGGCCTTTAAAAGGGCTGCCGAATCGTCGTACATCGTGCGGTAATCCTCTTTATCGGCGTATTTGTCCTCGTTTTTTTTGAGCATGACGACAAGCATGCCCTCGGGAAGCTCGGCTTTTGCGTCGGCGAAGGCCTTTGCCACAAGCGGCGAACGGGACAGGTCGAAGCTGAAGGTGCCTGCCGGCAGCGACGGGTCAAAAAGGGAAAGGTCGGCGAAAGTGTCATCGTTCTCGGAAAGCTGGTCGATATTGTCCTTGTCCATAATGAGAATCGCCTTGTCGCCGAGGGCGAGCTCGGCCATGAACTTGGTGCGGTAGGCCGTGTACATTTCGGCGGCGCCGGGGCTTACGGCAGTGTTGATGACCTGAAGCGTTTTAAGCCCGTCGCCGTTGCGGTCCTTGACGTGCGGCTGCAGAGCCTTTTCGACTATTTCGGCATGGGAGTCGGAAAAATAAAAATTTCCGGTCAGAAGTATCCGCAGGTCGGGCTCTGGTCCCTTGTCGGAGGTGGCGATGAAAAAGACGCCGACTATAACCGCGAACACGCCCACGATGACGAGCACCTTGTAGTGGTACCAGAAATTGGCTATGCGCTTGTCCACGGGCATTTTGGGCGGGGACGCCGCCGGTGTGTCCAGATATTTTTGGTAAAGCCTGTCGAACTGCGCCGCCTCCGGATTTTTTTCGAGCAAGCGGTCATACCGGGCGCGGCGCTGGGGGTCGCTAAGCACGCTGTTGGCAAACTCCAGCTTTTTGACGGCGTCGTCCGGCTGGCCGCTCTCCTGCGCCTCCTTAAGCTTTTGCCGGAAAGCCCGGACGATGACCGCGTCGGCTGCGCCCGGCCTTACCCCAAGGTATTCATAGACGTTCATGGAGCACCCTTCCTTCCGACGGCCCGCAAATCAAAAGGCCGCCCGGGTTGAAGCCAAATATTAACGTTCTGTTTTTGCATAACGCTTTATCCGCGCCGGACATTCACGCCGGCGCGCACCTTTATTTTATATGCACGCTCCAAACGTGTCAAGAGCAGGCGGGCAATGTTTACTAATACATCATAATTTTACAAAACACTTGCAAATAAAAGCGCTCTGTGTTATACTGAATGACGCTTTAAATCAATCGGATCCGGCGCCCTTTCAGCCGGACTTTAAGGTATCGCTAAAAATTGTGGAAGGACGGGTGGCAATGGATACGCGTACTGTCGTGCTCTGCATCATATATCTGGCGCTTTCGGTCGCCATCATCGGGGTCGTGCTTTTTCAGCAGGCCAAGTCGCAGCAGCTCGGGGAGATTACGGGCGGGGCCGAGACCTTTTTCGGCAAAGGCAAGGGTAAGCGCATTGACGTTATCCTCAGGCGTATGACGGTGGTCGGCCTGGTGCTGTTTTTTGTGCTGACGCTCATAATCAATTTTGTGCTCCCCAGAATTTAAGCGAATACGGCCTAATGCTCTGCCATATATAAATGCATCAAAGGGGCAGGCTCCATGCGGGCCTGCCTTAGCTTGTCAAAAAACTGCTGTGTTGTCGAAAGTGCCGTACTGCCATTAATCTTGCGAAAGGCTGGTCTTTATGGGAAGACTCGTCAAGGCCGTCACAACGGACGGCTGCGCGCGCGCATACGCTGTCAGCGGCACCGATATTGCCGAGCGCGCAAGACAGATACACGACCTGTACCCGGTGCCTACGGCGGCTCTGGGAAGGGCGCTTTTAGGCGCGGCCATGATGGGCGCCACGCTCAAGGATGATTCGTCGCTTACGCTGACCTTTCACGGCGACGGGCCGATAGGCGCCATATGCGCGGTGACCGACCGCACGGGCAACGTCAAGGGCTACGTAGGCAATCCGCATGTAGACACGGGATTAAACGCCGAGGGCAAGCTGAATGTGTCGGCGGCCGTAGGCAGCGGGATTTTTACCGTGATCAAGGACATGGGCCTGAAGGAGCCATATGTCGGGCAGGTGCCCATTGTTTCCGGGGAAATAGCCGAGGATATCGCGAGCTATTATGCCGGTAGCGAGCAGATACCCACGGCCTGCGCCTTGGGCGTTCTGGTCGACGCGCGCGGCGTGCGCGCCGCCGGAGGATACCTTGTGCAGCTTCTGCCCTGTGCCGGCGCGGACACAGCCGACGCCGTGGAGCAGGCGATTAAGTCCATGCCGCCGGTGTCGTCGCTCATAGACGGCGGGGCGAGCCCAAAGCAGCTTCTGGCAAGTGTCCTTCCGGGATTTGGGCTTGATATTTTGGAGGAGCGGGAAGTCGTTTACCGGTGCGACTGCTCAAAAGAACGCACGCTGCGGGCCATCCTTTCTTTGGGACGCGAGGAGCTTGCCGCGCTGGCCGAAAAGAAGGAGAGCACCGAGGTGTGCTGCCATTTCTGCGGCGGCCGGTATGTGTTTTCCCCCGAGGAGCTTAAGGCGCTGCTCGGTACGGTCTGAAAAGACAGGGCCGCGCCCTTGGCGGTATGTGTATATTTGCCGGCCGCTTTACCGCGGCCGCGCAAGCCCGCCGCTTGGCAGCGGCTATTTTTTCGCCGCGGCGCAAAGGCGGGCCGCCATCATTTTTCGCCCTTGACAAGCATATACTCTTAGGGGTGATGTGTGATGGCAAAACGTATCATTGCGTTGGCGATAAGCTTTATTTTATTGACGGCCGGCGCATTTGCGGCTGAAGTTCAGGCGGACGCCGAAAACGCCGGCGCCGGCGAGGAAGAGGCCGTAACGCTTGAGCTTAACGCCAAATCGGTTCTGCTTATGGAAGCGCAGACCGGCCGGGTGCTGTACGAACAAAATCCGCACGAGCGGCTTGCGCCGGCGAGCGTGACAAAGGTCATGACGCTGCTGCTGGCTATGGAAGCATTAGACGAGGGAAGGATAAAGCTCACCGACGAGGCGACCTGCAGCGAGCACGCGGCGTCGCTGGGCGGGTCCCAGATTTACCTTGAGCCCGGCGAGGTCATGACTGTGGTCGACCTTTTAAAGGCCATCGCCGTGGCGTCGGCCAACGATGCTTCGGTCATGCTTGCGGAGCACATTGCGGGCAGCGAAGAGGGCTTTGTGGAGATGATGAACGCCCGCGCCAAAAAGCTCGGCATGAAGAATACGACGTTTGTCAATTCCTACGGGCTGGAGGACCCCGACCACCGCACGACGGCTTACGACGTGGCGCTCATGTCCAGGGAGCTTTTAAAGCACGAGAAGGTGTTCGACTACACCAAGATATGGATGGACACGCTGCGGGATGGAAAATTCGGTCTTGCCAACACCAATAAGCTGGTGCGCTTTTACAATGGCTGCACAGGGCTTAAGACCGGCTCAACCGGAGCCGCCCTTTACTGTATTTCGGCTACGGCGCTTCGGGACAACATGCATCTCATAGCGGTGGTTATGGGCAGCCCGACCTCCGCCGAGCGCTTTTCCGCCGCGACCAAGCTTTTGGACTACGGCTTCGCGAATTACGCCATGGCGCATCCGAAGCTGCCCGAGCTGCCCAAAATAAAGGTGTTAAAGGGCATTGCCGACAGCGTTTCTCTAAAAGCCGAGGGCGACGGCGCGGTGCTGCTCGAAAAGAGCAAGGCGCGGGACATAGAGGCCAGGCTGTCCTTGCCGGAGAGCCTGCAGGCGCCTGTCGAAAAGGGCCAGAAGGTGGGGGCCGTCATATTCGAGGTGGACGGCGAACAGGTGGCAAGCCTTACTCTTCGCGCGGCCGAATCGGTCAGACGCGCGGGGTTTTTCGACATGCTCCGGCGGCTTTTGCGAAGGCTTCTTATCTGACCGGGGCCCCGCGGCGACAAAGGCGGTTATCCTGTATATCCTGCCGCCGCCCGCGCTTTTTTTGCGGAGATGTCGGAAACGGCTTTTTTTATGGAGCTTCATGTATTATACTGAAGTAAAAAACAAAGAAAAGAGGAAGCCGGATAACATGAAAAAATACTTAAAGGAATTTAAAGCTTTCGCCTTAAAGGGTAACGTGCTGGACCTTGCCGTCGGCGTGATTATAGGCGGCGCGTTCGGCAAGATCGTGTCCTCGCTCGTAGGCGACGTCATCATGCCGCTTTTCGGCCTTGTGACCGGCCGCACCAACCTGCCCAACCTCAAATATGTGGTCATACCGGCGACCGGTACGACGGAGGAGCTGGCAATAAGGTACGGCACATTTTTGCAGACCATCGTTGACTTTCTCATTATATCCGTCTCGATATTTTTCTTTATAAAGTTTATAGGCACCTTAAAGAGCAAGCTGGAGAAGGAGAAGGAAGAGGAGGAAGAGAGGGAAAAGCAAGAGCCCTCCCCATCCGCCGAGGTCGCGCTCCTGACCGAGATACGCGACCTTATAAAGGACAGTCGCCGCGCCTGACGCTTTGCGGCATATAAAGCATAGGACTGCGTTCGCGCAGTCCTATAGTTTACCAACAAAATCTATTGATGTTTGTATGTTTGAATCGTCGGGGAGGCCGCCCCCTACTGGGGCGGCTCGCTTGAGTCGCCCTTTCTGACTTCCGACCTCCGACCTCTAAATATTGTTTTAAACGGTCATTCTCTCAAAATCAGCATCGCGGCGCCTATGATGCCCGCGTCGTTGCCGAGGGTGGCCGCCTCTATTTTCGGGCACGGGACATACCCGCTTGCGTATGCGTAGGAGCGCACGTATTCGCGGACCGGCCCGAGGAGAAAATCGCCCTCCTTGCAAATGCCCCCGCCGACAAGCACAATCTCCGGCCGGAAGATGTTTACCATGTCGATAATGCCTTCGGCCAGGTATTTGACGTATTCGCTGACGACGTCCGCGCCCGCCTTGTCGCCCGCTCTGGCGGCGTCAAACGCCGTTTTGCCGTCGATGCGCTCCTCGCTGTAGCCGCACAGCTCGTGCATGAGGCTGTCGCTGTGCTTGGCCATGGCCTGGCGCGTCATGCGGATAAGCCCCGTGGCCGAGGAATACGCCTCCCAGCAGCCCCTGCGCCCACAGGTGCACAGCGCCCCGTCCACCACCAGCACATTGTGGCCCAGCTCGGCCCCCGCCGAATGCTCGCCCTCGTACAGGCGACCGCCTATGACGACGCCGCCGCCCACGCCGGTGCCCAGCGTGATCATGACAACGTTGCTTTTGCCCGTCGCGGCCCCGGCTACCGTTTCGCCCAGAACGGCGCAGTTGGCATCGTTGGAAACGCGAACGGCAAGCGGGATATGCTTTTGCAGCTCGGGTCCCAAGGGCGTGTTCACAAACCCCAGATTGTTGGCGTACAGCACCGTGCCGCTTGCGGCGTCGACGCTCCCCGGAGCGCCCACGCCTACGCCGGACAAATCGGAAAGCGAAAGCCCCGTCTTTTGCATAACGGCGAGGACAAGCCCCGCCATATCCTCCACGATAAGGCTGTAATGCCTTTTAGACATTGTTTTCACGCTGTCCTTGGCGAGTATCCTGCCGTTTTGGTCTACTACGCCAACCGCGATGTTGGTGCCCCCGAGGTCTATGCCGATTGAATACATACAGCGCCCCCCAGACAGAGTGGTTATGTTTCCATTATTTTAACACAACATCTATCGGGAGGCAATCGTTTGGTCGCTCAATATAATGCTTTTTGCTCACTTTTCCAGCGTCCGTTCTCACTTTTCGAGCTCGGCGCGCAACGTCTCCAACGCTTTTTTCTCTATGCGCGAGACATAGGAGCGCGAAATGCCCATGTATTTGGCGGTTTCTCTCTGCGTTAAAGGCTTTCTGCCGAAAAGCCCGTACCGAAGCGCTATGATAAGCCTCTCGCGCTTATCCAGGCAGCGGTCTATAAGTCCCGACAGCTTCTGAAGGTTCATCTTCAGCTCGACGGATTCAAGAATAGTGTCGTCGCAGGGAAGGATATCGTAAAGCGTCAGCGGGTTGCCGGAACTGTCGGTGTCGATGGTATCGTTTAAAAGCATTTCGCACCCGAGCTTCTTCTGGTTTCGAAAATACATGAGTATCTCGTTTTCTATGCACCGCGCGGCATAGGTGGCCAGGCGCGTGCCCTTGTCGATGCTGAAGGTGTCCACAGCCTTAATCAGGCCTATGGTGCCTATGGATATAAGGTCGTCCTGCTCGTCTGCCGTGGCGTAGTATTTCTTGATGATGTGGGCCACCAGCCTCAGGTTGCGGCGGATAAGGGTGTCGCGCGCCTCCTTGTCCCCCTGGTCAAGACGCTTGAGGTAGTCGCTCTCCTCCTCGGCCGTCAGCGGCCTTGGGAAGGAGTTGGACGAGGACAGGTGCAGAATCAGGTACAGAAGATCAGCCAAAGAAGCCCCAGGGGATACCAGCATAACCAGCCCTCCACATAAAACGACGGCGTGATGACGGCAATATATCTGCCGCGCCGTATAGCATATGCAAAAAGGGCTTGTCAGGTTCCCCGAAATGTAAAAAATGTTTTCAGCACGATAAAACGGCGAAAGATTTATTATCTTCCGCCGCTCATACAGTCGAAAAGAGACTTTTTTACAATTTTTCTTGCTTTTTTAATAATTTGGTGTAAAATTATGGATAAAAGGAACCGGCCTGTGAGGTTAATTTGTCGCCCAGAGTGTCTAAAAAAGAAAAAGACAGGATATAACCTTAAGGATGTCTATGTGGACATATGGCAATTTATGATATTGATTTTTAAACAACTACCATATTGCTGGTCATATTTTTGTAGTTTCTTAGCTTAATATCCGCTACCATAAGTTTTCACGCCTTGCCGTTTGCCTCGGCCGGCTCGCTTTCGGCCGGCACAAGCTCGACGGTGGCCGTCACAATCCGGTGGTCGCGTATCTCGTCTATGCGCACCCGCATGCCGCAGACCGTAAGCTCCGGCGTTTCGCCGTCGTCGGGTATGGCGCCCATCTCGCCGAACACCATGCCGCCGAAGGTGTTGTATTCCTCGGTGGGCAGGGAAAGGCGCAGGGTTTCGGCGACATATTCGAGGTCGGCCTGCCCCTTGATGCGCCACACGCCCTCGGCGATTTCCTTGACATCCTCCGTCTGGGGCTCGTCGTCCTCGTCCTCGCTGTACTCGCCCACAATCTCCACGAGAAGGTCCTCCATGGTCACTATGCCGCTTACTCCGCCGTATTCGTCAAGCACCACGGCGAAATGCGTTTTGTTTTTGCGCATGGATTCAAACAGCTCGTCGGTCTGCAGGGTCTCCGGCAAAAACAGGGCGGGCCTCAAAATCTCGCGTAAGGTTTCGGCGGTTAAGGGCTTTTGTGCTCGCGCGCGGTAATAATCCTTTATATACAGTATGCCCTTGATATCGTCGATGCTCTCGTCGCATACCGGAAAACGGCTGTGGGAGCTCTTGAGTATTGTGTTGTCCCAGACGTCCGGGCTGTCGTCCAGCCAGAGCGCCTCGACGTCGGTCCGGTGGGTCATAACGTCTTCGGCGGTCTTGTTGTCAAACTCGAAAACGTTTTGGATCATGGCCTTTTCCTGCGGGTCGATAGCGCCGCTCTTGCTGCCTATATCAACCATCAGGCGGATTTCCTCTTCGGTCACACGCTCGTCATTGTCCTCGGGGTTTATTCGGAACAGCTTAAGTATCAGGTTTGTTGATACGGTGAGCAGTCCAACCACGGGCGTCATGATTTTTGAAAAAGCGTAGATAAAGCCGGTAAGCCCCATGGCTAAGCTCTCCGATTTCTTCATGGCTATGCGCTTTGGCACAAGCTCGCCGAGCACCAGCGTAAAGAAGGACAGGACAAGCGTTATAAAAACAAGGGATACGGTGTTGAGTGTGGCTACCGGGACGGGCACGCCTATCCCGATGAGCCAGTCGGTAAGCCTTCCGGCGAAGCTGTCGGCCGCGAAGGCGCTTCCTAAAAAGCCTGTGAGGGTGATTCCCACCTGAATGGTGGCCAGGAATTTCGCCGGTTCCGCAGTGAGGCGCATTATCTTTCGGGCTGTTTTGTCGCCGTCGTCGGCAAGTCTTTGGACCTTGGCGTCGTTAAGGGATATGACCGCTATCTCTATGCACGCGAACAGCGCGTTCAATACGATAAGGGCAAACTGAATAAAAAGCCTGACCGGCAGGTGTCCTTGAACCTGGCTCAAAATACACACCGCTTGTTGGCATGGCAAGGGGTCTGTACTCAACTCTCTCATCCTTTTATATTGTTTTAACAGGTAATAGTATAGCATGTTTAGCCGTATTTGTCAGCACAAATTTTTTATATTTTGTAAAATTGCTGTAAATTAAAGCTGGAGCGACTGACAAGCGGCAAAGAGGCGCGCGGGCTTTAAATTTGCGCAAATATCGTTTATATTGCCTATTTTCGGCGATAATGTAAGAGATATGCGCTAATATCGGAGCTGATTTGCGCCAAACTAAACGTGCAAGCCCGAATTTGAATACCATTTTATTACCATTTTACGTCCGGGTTCTTCCCTGTATGCAGGTAAGACCAAGCGCTTTTTCGTGAAAATAAAAAAAGGTCTTTTAAAACGGCGAATAGAATGGTATAATATAACGGACATTTCAAAGACGGCAAGGCCCGGCTCTTTGCCCTGACCGCGAATGGCGGAGCACAGTTTCATATTGACGTTTGAATAAATCTTGTTTTAAGAAGGTGTGGCTTTGGACAAGTATGTCATCCGGGGAGGCAAGCCTTTGAGCGGAGAGGTTGTAGTCAGCGGCGCTAAAAACGCCGCGGTGGCCATCATACCCTCGGTAGTGCTGGTGGAAGGGCTTTGCCATATTGAAAATGTTCCCGACATCAAGGATGTGTCCCTTCTGGTTGAAATACTTAAGACCATGGGCGCCGAGGTGCGCATACCCCAAAAGGGCGTGCTTGAAATCGACGCTACTGGTATGACGATACCGCACGCGCCCAGCGAGCTGGTACGCAAGATGAGGGCGTCCTATTATCTTCTGGGCGCTCTGCTCGGCAGGTTTTCCCACGCCCAGGTGGATATGCCGGGCGGCTGTAATTTCGGCGTACGCCCGATAGACCAGCATATCAAGGGCTTTGAAGCCCTCGGCGCCGAAATCGCGGTGGAGCACGGGCTTATAAACGCCCGGGCCAAGCGGCTTTTGGGAGCGTCAATTTACCTTGACGTCGTCTCTGTGGGCGCGACCATAAACATCATGCTGGCGGCGGTAAAGGCCGCCGGCGTCACCGTGATAGAGAACGCCGCGAGGGAGCCGCATGTCGTGGACGTGGCGAACTTTCTAAACGCGATGGGCGCCGATATCAAGGGCGCCGGCACCGACATCATAAAAATCAGGGGCGTCGAGCGCCTGAATGGCGGGAGCTACACCATCATCCCCGACCAGATTGAAGCCGGGACGTATATGGTGGCGGCGGCCGCTACGGGCGGCAACGTCCTTATCAAAAACATCATACCCAAGCACCTGGATTCCATATCGGCAAAGCTTACGGAGATGGGCGCCAAGATAACCGAATACGACGACGCCATGGCCGTTACGAGGACAGGGCCCATAGCGCGGGCCAATGTGAAGACGCTGCCCTATCCCGGCTTTCCCACCGACATGCAGCCTCAGATTACCGTTATGCTGTCTGTGGCCGAAGGTGTGAGCATGGTTACCGAAAGCATCTTCGAAAACCGCTTCCGCTATGTGGACGAGCTGGCGCGCATGGGCGCCAATATCAGCGTAGACGGCAAGGTCGCCGTTATAGACGGCGTCAGCCGGCTCACGGGAGCCAGGGTGCGGGCGTGCGACCTGCGGGCGGGCGCGGCGCTCATCATAGCCGGGCTTATGGCCGACGGTATCACCGAGGTGGAGGATGTCTACCATATCGAGCGCGGGTATGAGAATATCGCGGGCAAACTTCTCTGCCTCGGGGCCGACATACAGAAACTCTCCATGCCCGCGGAAAAGCAGCACTCCCTTCACGGGGTGGTGTGACGCGCCTTGAGGAAACGGAAAAACGCGGGGAGAACGGCATGAAGACAGTGTTTTTTACCATATCGAGCGGCAGCAGCGGAAACTGCGCCTTTATAGGGTGCGGCGGGCAGGGCGTCCTCATAGACGCAGGGGCGCCTATGCGCAAGGTGGCAGCGGCCCTTGAAAGCGCCGGGTTTTCCCTTTCCCGCGTAAGCGGCGTTTTTATAACCCACGAGCATGACGACCATATAAAGAACCTGCGGACCATCGCCAACAGGTATAAAACACCTGTTTTCTGCAATGCCGCTACGGCGCGCGCGGTCGCTTCAAAGCTGCCCGGGCTTGAAACGGCGCTGTTAAGGCCCATAGGCACGGGCAGGCGCGTAAGCGGCGGGGATTTCGAGGTGTCGTCCTTCTCGGTGTCGCACGACGCGGCCGAACCGGTCGGCTATACGGTCAAAACAGCCGGGGCCGTCATATCGCTTTTGACCGACTCGGGCCATATCACGCCGCAGATGCAAAGGCATATACAGGGAAGCGACCTGGTGCTCATAGAGTCCAATTACGACTACGATATGCTGGTCGGCGGTTCCTACCCCTACTTCTTAAAGCAGCGCATACTCTCCGAGCGGGGACATCTGTCCAACGACAACTGCGCAAAAGCGGTGCTGGGGCTTGTGAAAAGCGGCGTAAAGCACATCGTTATGGGGCATCTCAGCAAGGAGAACAACCGTCCCGAACGCGCCTACGAGACCACCAGCCTGTATTTGAAGAAGCATGGGGTGTCGGAAAGGGATTACACGCTAGTCACGGCGCCGCGGCTTTGTCCGTGCAGCGTACATAACCTTTAACGGTACATAACATAGCTACGGATTCAGCCGAAAAATTGGAGACAGGAGCAGCCCTTATGAGAAAAATTATGGTCGGCATGGTCTTTGTTTTCCTGGATTTCACAATCAATATGGAAACCTCAAAGCTGGGTCTTATACCCGACTTTGTGGGCTACATCCTAATCGTACAAGGGCTTTCGGAGATGGCGTCGGAAAGCCCCCGGTTTGGGAAGATAAAAGGGCTTTCGCTGGCAATGGTCGTCTATACGGCTTTACTTTACGCGTTCGACCTTTTGGGCGTAATCTTATCCGAGGAGCTCTTCAGCTGGCTGCTCGGGTTCGCTTCCACTATAATATCGCTTTATATCTCGTACAATATAGTGATGGGCGTAAGGGATATGGAGGCTGGCGGCCGCAATCTGGACGGCGCCTCTCTTTTGGCGGTATGGAAGGTTTACGCCGTGGTCTCGCTGGCTATCCACCTTCTGTTTCTCGTGCCGGCGCTCAATATCCTGCTGCTTATCGCGGGGCTGGTACTGGGCATTGTCTTCCTTTTCGCCTTCAACAGGACGAAGAATCTATATTACGCGTAATAACTATTTTAAGGTGGCGGCAGCTGTGGCGGGCATCACCCTTTTGTGTGTCGGCAGGCTTAAGGAAGCCTGTTGGACGGCCGCGTGCGACGAATATCTCAAGCGGCTTAGAGCCGCATTTTCGGTGGACGTCGTCGAGGTCCGGCAGGAAAGGCTGCCCGAGCGCCCGTCAAAGGCGGAGATAGAAAGGGCGATAGCCGCGGAGGGCTCGGGGCTTTTGGCGCACATCCCCGACGGCGCCTGCATCGTCGCGCTATGCGTAGAGGGCCGGCAAATGGATTCCCCCTCTTTTTCAGCTTTTTTGCGCGAGCGCATGACGGGCGGGACATCGCATTTCGCGTTTATAATAGGCGGGCCGCACGGCCTTGCTAAGGAGGTTAAGCGGCGGGCCCAGCTTCGGCTGTCCTTTTCCCCCATGACCTTTCCGCATCAGCTCGCGCGGGTGATGCTCTTAGAGCAGCTTTACAGGGCATGCGCCATCTCCGAGGGCCGGCCTTACCATAAATAACTTCAGCGCGTCCCCCGACGCGCAACGTGCGCCTGTACTTTACGGCGTGCATAAAGCGGGTTATGCGCCCACCCCATCGACACCCGCTTTTTTAGCGCCGCATTTTTTGTCCGGAGTGTGTCCACACTCTAATTGAAGAGGTACCTATGAAAAAACAAGCTCCCAGAAAGGCCATAATAGTTATGATATTCTTTTTTTCCACCCTGTGCCTTGCCGCGTTTCTTATATGGCAGAACAACGATATAGTGACCACCCGCATGGATTGCGCCGACCCCGATTTGCCTGACGGCTTCGACGGCTATAAAATCGTCCATATCTCCGACCTGCACAATAAAAGCTTCGGCGAAAACAGCGCCAGGCTTATCGAAGACATACAAAGGGAAAAGCCCGACGCCATCATGATAACAGGCGACCTTATCGACCGCAAGCGCACCGATGTGGACGCCGCCCTCGCGTTTATAAGGAAAGCCGTGGACATAGCCCCCGTGTATTTCGCGCCGGGCAACCATGAGGCGTTGTCGGGGGCATACGACGGCCTTAAGTCCGGGCTATTGGACTGTGGCGTGACTGTGCTTGAAGACAACGCGGTATCTATCGAGAGAGCCGGGCGGTCAATCACCGTTTTAGGTGTCCGCGACATAGCCTTTTACAGCGTTTCGGACATCGGGCACGAAGAGGACGACTGCAAGCCGTATTTTAAGGAATCGGTCAACCTTCTCATGCAGGGGCGGGACGGGGAATTCACCGTGCTGCTCGTCCACCGCCCGCATTTTATCGACATATACGCCCAAAGCGGGGCCGACCTCGTGCTGTCGGGCCACGCCCACGGCGGGCAGATACGGCTGCCGTTTATCGGGGCCCTTCTGGCGCCCGAGCAGGGGTTTTTCCCGAGATACACGAGCGGGCTGCACACCGCCGGGCAGACAACCATGATAATCAGCCGCGGGCTCGGCAACAGCACCTTCCCGTTTCGCGTATTCAACAGGCCGGAGATAGTTTCCGTAACGCTTAAAAAGGCGTAGCAAGACCGATAAAGGAGAATGTCAATGACGTATCTGAAGGAATATGAAAAATGGCTCAGCGGCGCCGTGGACAGCGCCATCCGTGAAGAGCTTGAGACAATCGCGGGCGACGACGAGCAGATAAAGGCACGCTTTAACGCGCCTCTTAAATTCGGGACGGGCGGGCTAAGGGGCATAATAGGCGCGGGCATAAGCCGCATGAACATCTACACCGTCCGGCAGGCTACACAGGGCATGGCCAGCCTTATACTGCGCCAGGGCGGCCGGGCGGCCGAGCGCGGCGTTGTTATAGCCCACGACTGCCGCAGGATGTCCAGCGAATTCGCGAAAGAGGCGGCCTGCGTGCTGGCGGCCAACGGTATACGCGTTTATCTGTTCGACGATATGCGCCCCACGCCCGAGCTTTCCTTCGCGGTACGAGAGCTTGGGTGCATAGCGGGCATAAACATTACGGCGTCGCACAACCCGAAGGAATACAACGGCTACAAGGCTTACTGGGAGGACGGCGCTCAGCTTTCCCCCGAGCTTTCCGACGTCGTGCAAAAGGAAATAGCCGCCGCTGATATATTCGGCGGGGTTAAGACCATGCCGTTCGAGAGGGCGCAAGACTTTGGGCTTTTGCGCATGGTGGGCGCCGATATAGACGAGCGCTACCTTGAAAGGGTGCTGTCGCTTTCGGTCAACCGCGAGGCGGTGGAGAGGGCGGCCGAGCGCTTCAAGCTGGTCTACACCCCGTTTCACGGCGCGGGCTACCGCCTGGTGCCTGAGGCGCTCGGTCGGCTCGGCTTTAGGAATATCCTCACCGTGCCCGAGCAGATGGTGCCCGACGGGGATTTTTCCACCGTGAAATCGCCCAATCCAGAGGAACGCGAGGGCTTTGAGCTGGCCGTAAGGCTGGCCGAGGCAAACGGAGCCGACCTTGTGATAGCGACCGACCCCGACGCCGACCGCCTCGGCGTCGTCTGCCGGGACGCCGACGGGCATTACAGGGCGCTCGAAGGCAACCAGATAGGCATCCTGCTGCTGTGCTATCTTATCGAGGCCCACAGGCAAAAGGGCACCCTGCCCTCCGACGCCGCCGTAATCTCCACCGTAGTTTCCACCCTCATGACCGACGCGGTCTGCGAGAAGGAGGGCTTGGCCCTTTTCAAGGTGCTCACCGGCTTTAAGTTTATCGGCGAGAAGATGGAGGAGCTTGAAAAGAGCGGCAGCCACAGCTTTTTCTTCGCCTTCGAGGAAAGCTACGGTTATCTTGCCGGCGATCACGCGCGCGACAAGGACGCCGTTTCCGCCGCCCTTCTTATAAGCGAGGCGGCCGCCTTTTACAGCCTGCGGGGCTTGCGGCTTGCCGATGTGCTTGAACGCCTTTACGAGCGATACGGCTACTACCGCGAGAGGACCATCAACCTTGTCATGCCGGGCGTGGACGGGCCGCAGCGCATGAAGCGCGCGACGGCTGCGCTGCGCCAAAAGCCGCCGGAGCGCATAGGCGGACTTTGCGTGTCCTCGGTCGAGGATTATCTTGCGGGTGATGCCACCCATGCCCAAACCGGCGCCAAAACCGCCCTCTCGCTGCCCAAATCGGACGTCCTCGTCTTTCGCCTGTCGGACGGCTCCGCCGTCGCCGTCAGGCCGTCCGGAACAGAGCCCAAGGTCAAGTGCTATCTCTTAGTTAAGGGCGCCGACAAGGACGACGCCGGGCGAAAGCTCGCCGCCCTTGACGACGACGTCCGCGCCATGCTGGGCTGACCATGCCCCGGTATCAACCCCCTGCGCGGTAAAGGGCGATTGCCGTTTTCCGTAGGGACGCCGCAGTTTTATTCGGCGCCTAAGACGCCGGCCCGCATCTTCTTTGGGGGAAATGGGCCGGCGCCGTTTTCGCATCCGAAGCTGTTAAATTCTTGACATTAAAGCCGCGATTGGGTACAATAATAAATGTGATTTTTTGAGTAACAGCAGGGGGAAGTTTTGCATGGGCAGGAATATAGTGGAAAAGCTTATCGAGGCGCACCTTGTCAGCGGGGATATGACCCCGGGCAGCGAGGTAGGGCTTCGCATAGACCAGACCCTCACGCAGGACGCTACGGGTACCATGGCTTACCTGCAGTTCGAGGCCATGGGTATAGACCGCGTCCGCACCGAGCGCTCGGTCGCCTATATCGACCACAACACCCTGCAGAGCGGCTTTGAAAACGCCGACGACCACCTGTACATCCAAAGCGTTTGCAAAAAATACGGCATATATTATTCCCGCCCCGGAAACGGCATCTGCCACCAGGTCCATTTGGAGCGCTTCGGAAAGCCCGGCAAAACGCTTTTAGGCAGCGATTCCCATACTCCCACCTGCGGCGGTATAGGCATGCTCGCCATGGGCGCCGGCGGCCTTGACGTTGCGGTAGCCATGGGCGGCGGGCCTTATTACATCACCATGCCCAAGGTCGTGAAGGTTGCCCTTTACGGCAAGCTGTCGCCGTGGGTTTCAGCCAAGGACGTCATATTGGAAGTGCTGCGCCGGCTCACCGTCAAGGGCGGCGTGGGCCGCGTCATCGAATACGGCGGGCCGGGCGTCGCTTCGCTTACGGTGCCGGAACGCGCCACCATCACCAATATGGGCGCCGAGCTGGGCGCCACATCCTCGGTTTTCCCGTCGGACGACAACACCCGCGCCTTTCTGAAAGCGCAGGGCCGCGAAGCCGATTACACGCCCCTTTTTGCCGATGAGGACGCCTCCTACGAGAAGGTTATCGATATCGACCTGTCAGCCCTCGAGCCGCTCGCCGCGAAGCCCCACAGTCCGGACAACGTCGCGCCGGTAAGCGACATAGGCCAAATCAAGGTAGACCAGGTATGCATAGGCTCCTGCACCAATTCCTCGTACCGCGACCTAATGCGCGTGGCTGCCGTACTAAAGGGCAAAACCGTCCATCCAAACGTATCGCTCAGCATTGCGCCCGGCTCTAAGCAGGTGTTCGCAATGCTGGCGCAAAACGGCGCGCTTGCCGACCTTATCGACGCGGGGGCGCGGATACTGGAGAGCGCCTGCGGGCCCTGCATCGGAATGGGCCAGGCCCCGGCCAGCGGCGCGGTATCGCTGCGCACCTTCAACCGCAATTTCGAGGGCCGCAGCGGCACGGCCGACGCCAAGGTGTATCTGGTCAGCCCGGAGACTGCCGCCGCGTCCGCATTGACCGGCGTGCTGACCGACCCGCGCACGCTGGGTGCGCCCGTCGATATAGAAATGCCAGACAGCTTTCTCGTAAACGACAACCTCATCGATCCCCCGGCGGCCGACGGCGCCAAAGTGGAGGTGCGGCGCGGGCCCAATATCAAGCCCTTCCCGCAGAACGACCCGCTGCCCGATTGCATCGCAAAACGCGCCCTTTTGGTGGTGGGCGACAACATCACCACCGACCATATCATGCCGGCCGGAGCCAAGATATTGCCTTACCGCTCCAACATACCTCACCTGTCGCAATACTGCTTCGTCCGCTGCGACGAAAAGTTTCCCGAGCGCGCCAAGGCCTGGGGCGGCGGCTTTATCATAGGCGGGCATAATTACGGCCAGGGCTCCTCGCGCGAGCACGCGGCTTTAGTGCCGCTTTACCTGGGAGTCAAGGCCGTTATCGCCAAGTCCTTCGCGAGAATCCACCGCGCCAACCTCCTCAATTCGGGCATACTGCCCCTCTGCTTTGCCAAGGAGGAGGACGCCGGCAAAATTTCTCTCGGTGACGAGCTTTCCATCGCCGACCTTCACGCGCGCATTAAGGCCGGCGCGCCGGTTGTCGTGAAGAATTTGACGGCGAACGTCGAGTTTGAGGCAGTACTCTCCCTTTCCGAACGCGAGAAGGATATCGCGCTTGCGGGCGGGCTCTTAAACTACACAAAAAACAGGGCGTGACGCCGCAAAACACGCGCGTCAGGCACCTTTGGAGGAAGCAAATCATGAACGACGCACAGATAAGGCAGGCAGCCGAGAAATTCGAGGCGCTTTTGCGGCAGCAGGCCGCCCGCGTAGAGGCCATGAAATCCCAAAAGGATTTTGTGGATTACGCCTCGCTCGACAGGCTCGTCATCGGCGTTTGCGGAGGGGACGGCATTGGCCCGACCATCACCGCGGAGGCTAAACGCGTGCTGGAATTTCTTCTCGCGGACGAGATTGCGGCCGGGAAAATCGCGTTTAGGGTTATAGAGGGCCTGACCATAGAAAACCGCGCCGCGGCCGGGAAGGCTATACCGGATGACGTGCTGAAGGAGATTATGGACTGCCCGGTCATACTGAAAGGGCCCACCACCACCCCGCGGGCCGGCGACCCGTGGCCCAATATCGAGAGCGCCAACGTCGCCATGCGGAAGGCCCTCGACCTCTTCGCCAACGTCAGGCCCGTCAAGGTGCCCGACAAGGGCATAGACTGGACCTTTTTCCGTGAAAACACCGAGGGCGCGTACGCCGTCGGCAGCCAAGGCGTCAATGTCACCGACGATTTGGCGGTGGATTTCACCATCACCACCACCCAGGGCACCGAGCGTATCGCCCGCCTTGCTTTCGATTACGCGCGCCGCAACGGCAAACGCCGCGTTTCCATCATCACCAAGGCCAATGTGATAAAGACCACCGACGGCAAATTTTTGAACCTGTGCAAGGAAATAGCCAAGGAATACCCGGAGATTACCGTTGACGACTGGTATATCGACATCGCCACCGCCAAGCTTGTGGACGAGAAACGCCGCACGGCCTTCGAGGTGTTCGTGCTCCCCAACCTGTACGGCGACATACTCACCGACGAGGCCGCCGAATTCCAGGGCGGCGTGGGCACGGCGGGCAGCGCCAATATCGGCAAGCGCTACGCCATGTTCGAGGCCATCCACGGCTCCGCGCCGCGCATGGTGGAGGAGGGCCGCGCCCAGTACGCCGACCCCTGCTCCATGCTGCGCGCGTCGGTCATGCTGCTGTCCCATATCGGGCGGCAGGAAAAGGCGGCGCTTCTTGAACGGGCGCTCGACCGCTGTATGTTCGAGGAAAGGCGGCTCATTGTGACCGGCCGGGATACGGGCGCCACCTGCTCCGCTTTCGGGGAATATGTCATGGAAACGCTTGGCGCGTTGATGTAAGCGGGCGCGCGCCGTTAGAAAATGGTCTTAAAAAGTAGCGACGTCCGCGGCTTTAACGATCGCCCCCGGACACCCGCCCAAAACCGGCGCGGGGCGTCCGGCCATAAATACAGAAGGAGGCCCGCTATGAAAAGGAAAAACGTGCCGCTTACCGTCATCCGGCGCCTGCCCCGGTATTACCGGTATCTCGGAGACCTGCTGAAATCCGGATGCATGCGCATTTCCTCCAAGGAATTAAGCGAGAGGATGCGCGTCACCGCGTCGCAGATACGGCAGGACTTAAACTACTTCGGCGGCTTTGGGCAGCAGGGCTACGGCTACAACGTGGAGGCGCTCTACCGCGAGATAGGGGACATACTTTCCATCAACAATACATGCGACGCCTTTGTGGTCGGCATCGGACATCTTGGCACCGCCCTTGTCAATCACCTTAATTTCGGGCTTATGGGCGTGCGTCTGACCGGCCTGTTCGACATCAATCCGGAGGTGGTCGGCACGTATATGCAGGGCATACGCGTGGCCCACATAGACGAAGCCGGCGAGTATATCGAGCGTCTAAAGCCCCAGATAGCCATCCTGACCCTGCCGAAAACGGAAACGCTGCCCGTGTTCAGCCTGTTTGTCAGCCACGGCGTAAAGGGCTTTTGGAACTTTTCCAATATGGAGATAGTGCCGCCCGACGATGTGGTGGTGGAAAACGTCCACTTAAGCGATAGCCTGATGACTCTGCGCTACCGCGTGTTTCAGCAGCAATGAGTGTTAGAGGTTAGAGGTCAGAAGTCGGAGGTCGGAAGTAGGGGCTATTTCCCACGACGGCCTGAATATATAGGAGTTGTCAGCACCTATGGCGGCGCACAGCAGTGCGCCGCCCTTCTCTTTCGAATGCCGATAAAATCCCCCCGAAAAACGCTGTCAATAGCTAAGGCGCAGGACGTCCTTTAGAAAATTTCCGGCAATGAGCATGGGGCTCGGTATGTTAACGCCCAAGACGTGGAGAATCCACAAGGCGAGCACCGCCGCAAACATCGAGCAGTAGACGACGAGCTCCTTTTTTTGCCTCTCTCTGATAAGGGGGCGGAGGTCGATTAGAGCCACAACGCAAAAGACCATAAGCACAAGCAGAATATTCATCACGCGGCCTCCTTTTCCGGATCCTTGGGTTTTTTTATCTGCGCCAGTATAAGCGCGAGAAGAGGCAGCACGGCCTCAAACAGCAGCCAGAAAAACGGCGCGTAGGTTTTGCCCGACTCCGCGTGCTGCAGCGAGGAGGGAAAAATGAAAAGACTGTAAAGCGGGAGCAAGGCGGCAGTGAGGAGCACCAAGGGCCGGTAGGATCTCAGGCCGAACAGCTCCCCGAGCGTCAGTACTGTGACATAGAAAAGCAGAGTGACCTTGAAAAAATACAGCGTAGTGAGAGCGATGCCGAAAAGTATCTCGAGGCGGCTCACCGCCTGGGTAAAGCTCGCCATTTCCAGCGCGATGAAGGACGGCTGGACAAATATCGACATGGACGGTCCCAGCACGGCTATATCGCGCAGCGTGGCAAGCAGTATGCTCAAAACACCGAGTAAAACGCCGCCGAACAGGTACCTGCCGTATTTTTTGTTGCAGTCGGTATTCGGGGCGAGCATCAAAAACACGACCACCTCGCCGTACGGGATGGTCATCGTGATATGCGCCCCCTTAATATACGTCGCAAGCGGCTGGTTGAAAAGGGGAAGAAAGTTGTCAAAGTCCATCATGTCCAAGGTGAGCACAATGGAAAGCAGAATGATGATGAACCCAGCGAGGACAAACACCGCGCTGTACCGCGTTACCGTTTCAAGCCCGGAGTAAACGGCCAGCGCGCACACTGCGATAAAGACCGCAAGGACTACGAGCGGGGGGGTCAGCGGCAAAAAGGCAAGGTTTATGAAATTTGTCATATCCCTGAGGTTTAGCGAGGTGAGAGTGAGGAAAAACCACAGGTAAAGCACGGTCACGATTTTTCCGGCAACAGGACCGAACACGGCGTTGTTGACGCCGGCAAGGCTGAGGTCGGGAAAGCGGCGCATCAGGCCTAAATAAATAAGCAATAGCGGCGAACAGCTCAAAAAGCCTAAAAGCACGACGAGCCAGGTATCGTTTCTGCCCGTGTCGACTACAAAGGTAGTCAGCATGGAGGAGGCTTGGATGAAGCAGGCGATGGAGAACATATACTGCACGCCCGGTATGCGTCCCGTCTCAATTTTCATTGCTCCGTCTCCCCTAAATAGGCGTTTTTAATCATTCCCGTGTCAATGATTTTTACTTTGGCTCGCACGGCAACGGGCATCTTTTCAAAGATATCGTCCCACTTGCCCTTTATGCTTCCCCACTCCTTCGGAAATCGGCGATGCACATAGCTTGCAAATCCGAAAATGTCGGCCCTGTGCTGCTGCGCTTTTGCAATGCAGTTTCCGGCTTGTCTTATTATCTGCTTTGCGGTCTGCTCCTCAAGAAACGCAAGCGTTTGTTCCAGCGGCATTTCACGGTAGCCCGCCAATTCATGGATATGCGCCATCACCTCGATGCTCAGCGACATGCTCACCCTCCCGTTCCTTACCGCAGGCTCTACCGTGCAGACCGACTCTGTGACCTCCAGCGCCGCGTCGCCGTATTCCGAACGAATGGAAATGTTTCCCGTGCTGCGCCTTTTTAGCGTCCAAAAAAAGCCGTCGAGCTCCTCCGCACTGAGCGCGCCCACCATGCTGTCCCCCTTGAACATGGCGATTCCCGAAACAGCAAGCTGCTGCGTCCCGTCTTTTTCGCTTATCTTCATAAGCGTAGCTATAGGCGCGCAGCTTTCGCTTAAAAGCTGGTTGGTAAAGGATATAAGGGTTGTGCGCAGTTCTGGGGATACTCTCGCAAATTGTCTTGCAAGCTTCTCCATTGCTACGCCTGGTATCTGCTCTCCTTCCACGTCGACGGATAAAAGCTCGTCGGCTGTTTCTTCCGCGACAATGACCCACACGTCGGCCCTCGTCTCCCTTGCCCTCATCATCAGGTCCATGATATTTCTTACGCCTTTTTGGGCCATATCCCTTCCGAATACGATGATCAGGTTGTGGTGGTAAAAAGGCCGGCGCGTGTTCACGTTGTTCAGCTTGCGCACGGCGTCGATAAACGACCTGCCGGTTTCCCGTGCCAGCCTGTACGGCTTCTGCTGCCTTCCGCCCTGCCCCTGTCCCTCCTGGCTGCCAGTTATGCCCGAGCCGGGCAGCGCCGTCTGGACGGTTACGGAATATTCGCCCCCGGATATAACAGAGTCCACCCCGATTCCGGTGACCAGAGAAATATCGTCTAATTCCTTTACATCCCAGCAGCCCGTTCCGCACAAAAGCAGTGCTGCTGCGGCTGCAAGGCCGGCGATGCGCGCCATGAGCTTTTTCATTGCATATTCTCCTTTGCCGACGTATCGCCAGTTTCGGGCGGCTGCGCGGGAGGGACGAAAAACCTCCGGCGCACGACGTCGCCCCCGGCTATACCCTTGGGCCGCTTTGTCATGCTCCACAACGGCGCGCGTATATAGACGTCCTTCATGCTCTGCCCGTGGCAGGGGGAAAGCCCCATGGAATAAGGTATGCCGAAGGATTTGAGGTGCGCGATGTGGACAAGCATGGCGAGAAATGCCATGGTAACGCCGAAGCCCCCCAGCACGGCCGCGGCTACCATGGATACAACGCGAAGTACGGAGATGGGCTCGCTAAGCGTGGGCACGGCGAAGCTCGCCACAGCCGTAATGGCTACGATTATGACCATGGGCGCGCCGACAATTCCCGCCGATACCGCCGCCTCGCCCATTATCAGCGCCCCCACGATGCTGACGGCCTGTCCGACGGGGCGGGGCAGCCTAAGGCCGGCTTCCCGCAGTATCTCCAGCGCGAACACAAGTACAAATGCCTCGAGGAAGGCGGGAAAGGGCGTGCCCTCCCTGGCCTTGGCAATGGTCAGCAGCAGCTTGGTGGGAATAAGCTCCTGATGGAACGCTACCAGCGCGATAAACAGAGCGGGGGCGAAAATGGCTATAAGAAAGGCCAGGTACCGCATAAGCCTGGTTAAGGAGGCGTATATCGTCCTGGAGTAATAGTCCTCCGCCGTCTGGAGGCTTTCTATAAACAGCATGGGCGCCGTGAGCACAAACGGGCTGCCCTCCACGATGATGGCCACGCGCCCCTCCAGCACGCGCGCCGCTACCACGTCGGGCTTTTCGCTGTAACCGACGGTGGGCAGCAGCGAAAAGGGGGAATCCTCGATATACTGCTCAATGTAGCTTGAGTCGTTGATGGAATCGACGTCTATATTGGAGAGCCTGTATTTTACCGTCTCCACGACCTGCTCGTTGGCTACGCCCTTTATATACGCGATGGCGATATTAGTCCGCGTGCGCGTGCCTATGACAAGGGTTTCCATGCGAAACTCCGGCACCTTGATTCTGCGCCTTAAAAGCGACGTGTTGGTGCGAAAATCCTCTGTAAAGCCTTCCCTCGGGCCGCGGACGACCGACTCGGTCTGCGACTCGGCCACCGTTCTCTTCTGCCAGCCCTTGGTGTTGACGATAATAGCCTTTGCAAGGCCCTCGGCAAGAACCACGGTGTTGCCGGAAAGGCAGCCGTCTATAACGGCCGAAAGGCTTTCCTCGCTTTTAACCTCGCCGGAATAAAGCAGCGAGCTTTGAATATCGTCCACACTTTTTATTGTGATTTCCCCGCCGTTTTGGCCGGCGCAGGCCTGCCCTATCAGGGGCTTTAGGATTGATTGGCTCAGCAGCATGCTGTCCACAAGCCCGTCGATAAAAACAATGGCTCCGTCAACAGATTTGTCGGCGCCTATTTTGAACCGGCGCGTCTTGAAGTCCGAGCTCTCGCCGAAGATCTCCTTGATAAGCGACAGGTTATTCTGAAGGCTCTTGGAGAGCTTTACATCCTCGCCCGACCGCAGGGCCTCTGCGACCGCTTTGTTTTGCTTTTCGCGTTTTTTTTGCATGAGAAAGCGGAGTTTTTTTACTATAAACGTAAACATCCTGCCCATCCTTCCGACAGAGCCTTCTTGTAAAAAGATATATGCTTGTGCCGTGCGGCGCCGCAAAAGCCACAACGACATTAGCGTCCTTGCGCCGCCTGAACTGCCGTTAAAACGGATTTTGAAAAAACATCTGTGGTTTTTGCCGCCGCCAAAGACGGCGTTTGAAAAACAGTATTATTATTGTCTTGTAATTCCAAAAAATACAGCGGCGCGACGCAAAAACCGCCCCGCCGCTTTACGCGGCCGGGCGGTTGAAAATCCATTTTTCTTATTAAAGGGCTTAATCGGACAGGGTCTTAAGCTTGTTGACGCTGTATTTGTTAAGGGCGGCGGCGTTGTAATCCAGCTTGGCCTCCTCGACCCATGCGTCAATCTTCGCCTGGAGGGCGGCGTTTATCTCGTTGGTTTTGTAAGTCTCGAAAAAGTCGGTGTCCTCCTCGTAAAGGTCGTATTTTTTGATGATATGATAGCCGTGGCTGCCCTTTACGATGGTGGTGTCGCCAATGTTTTTAAGCTCCTTGGCCGCATCGACAAAGGCGGTGTCGAAGGTGCTGCCGGACATGAGCTCCGTGTAGTCCTTTACGTTGACTACATAGCCGTCTTTGTTTTGTATGCTGCCCGGGTCCTCGTTGACATCCTCGTCGGCCGACAGTTCGTCAAAGTCCTTCTTGCCCGCCTTTATTTCGGCCAGAAGATCCTCGGCCTTCTTTTTGACCTCGTTTTCTTTTTCGGCCTTTTCCTCGTCCGAGAGGTCCTCGCCGTTCTCGTCGGTGGTCTCTATCTTAAAAAGAATGTGCTTGACGCGGACATAGTCGGCCGAAAACTTTTCCTTGAGCTTGGCTTCGTCCTTCTTCTCCTTGCCGTTCTCGCCGAAGTAATATTCCTTTATAGCCTCCAGCTTGTACTGGTTGCTGAAATACTCCTTGAGGGTGGCCTCGTCGCTTATGCGCATGAGCTTCATATACTTGCTTAGCTTGGCCCTGCTGCCGAGGCTTTGCACATATTCCTTGTAATCGTTTTCCCAGGCTTCCTTCTGCTCGTCGGTAAGGGAGAGCTTCAGCTTGTCAAACTGGGTGTTGGTCACGTGAAAGGTCTCGAAGGCCTTGTATATGCTGTCGTCGATGGATTCCACAGAGGAAGGGTACGTCTTCATATACGACTTAAAATCCATCCCGTAATAGTTGGGGATGTTGACGTTGTAATAATTATATACGCTGTACGCGTTGTAAAGATACTCGGAAATCGGGATCTCGGCGCCGTTCTCCTTGGCTATCCATGTGTCCGACGAGCAGGCGGTCATACCTGCCAGGCCGACCGCCGCAGCGAGCGCGACAGCCAGAAGTCTTGCTTTTACCTTCATTTTATTTCCTCCTGAATTTGCAAATCGGGCCGCACAATTTATCGTGCGGGCGGCGCTTTTGGGTCGCCTTGCAGAGGCGTACCGCTTCCCGCCGCGAACGGCCCCGCGCCCAACCAAAGGGATATCGGGTATTGGCACGGCGTGAGCGCTTGTGACTATTATAGCACCTTGTTTTTAAAAAGTCCAGCAAAATTCATTTTTGGAGACCTGCCTCGCGGTATTTTAACAAAAAATCCATAAGGGCCCGCAGGGTGTCCGTCCCTTTTTCCAGGATAAGGGAGATATACGGTCTCGCCGCCGCCGAAAACATAAGCCTCCTGCGGTAATCGACCGACAGCGCCGAGACTATGCGCATATCGGGACTGCGTGGGTATATCAGCAGGGCGTCGGATTTCTGGCTTATCTCCGCTATGCCGCAGGCGGTGGCCAGAGCCTTGGCGCGTGCGATGTCGATGAGCGCCGTCACCTGCCCCGGCGGCTCGCCGAAGCGGTCGATGAGCTCGTCGGTGACGTCCTGCGCGTCCTCCTCGCTCTCTATACTCGCTATTCGCTTGTACGCCTCGATGCGCAAAAGCCCGCTTTCGATATAATCCTCCGGCAGGTAGGCCTCAACCGAAAGGTCCATCACGCACCGCTCGGGGCGTTTCTCTTCGCCCTTAAGCTCGCGCACGGCCTCGTCGAGGAGCTTGAGGTACATGTCATAGCCCACCGCCTGCATATGCCCGTGCTGCTGCGGGCCCAGTATGTTGCCCGCGCCGCGTATCTCAAGGTCGCGCAGGGCAAGCTTTAAGCCCGAGCCGAACTCGGTGAACTCCCGGATGGCCGACAGGCGCTTGTAGGCGTCCTCGGTCAGCACCTTGCCGCGCCGGTAGGTGAAATACGCGTAAGCCCTGCGCGCGCTGCGCCCGACCCGCCCGCGTATCTGATGGAGCTGCGCCAGCCCGAGGCGGTCGGCGTCCTCGACGATTAGGGTGTTGACGTTGGGCACGTCCACGCCCGTCTCTATGATGGTAGTGCATACCAGCATATCCACCTCGCCGTTTATGAGGCGCTCCCACACAGAGGAAAGCTCGCCCTCGCCCATCTGCCCGTGGGCGGTGGCAATGCGCAGCCCGGGGCAGCGCGCGGCGAGCTTTGCCGCGATGCGCCCGAGGGACTCTACGCGGTTGTGCAGATAATACGCCTGCCCGCCCCTCGCCGCCTCCCTGCGCACGGCGTCGGCTATGACCGCGGCGTCGTATTCCAGGACATAGGTGGTGACGGGGTGGCGGCCGGCGGGCGGCTCCTCGATCACAGACATATCCTTGATGCCCGACAACGCCATGTTGAGGGTGCGCGGGATAGGCGTTGCGGAGAGCGAGAGCACGTCGACGGCGCGCGTCATCTCGGTGAGCCGCTCCTTATGCATCACGCCGAAGCGCTGCTCCTCGTCGATTATCACCAGCCCCAAGTCCTTGAACACCACGTCCTTTTGCAGCAGCCTGTGGGTACCTACAAGAATATCCAGCTCGCCCCGCCTTAAGCGCCGCAAAATCTCCTCCTGCTGGGCCGCGGTGCGAAAGCGCGACAGAAGCTCGACCTTGACAGGATACCCCTCCATGCGGCGCAGTATGGTATTGTAATGCTGCCACGCGAGAATGGTAGTCGGTACCAGTAGTACCGCCTGCTTGCCATCGAGTACGCATTTGAAGAGCGCCCGCAGCGCCACCTCGGTCTTGCCGAAGCCGACGTCGCCGCACAAAAGCCGGTCCATAGGAAACGGGCGTTCCATGTCGCGCTTGATTTCGGCGGCGCAGCGGAGCTGGTCATCCGTCTCGGCGTATTCGAATTTTTCCTCAAACTCCCGCTGCCATTCGCTATCGGGCGAAAAGGCGAAGCCCTTGGTGGCACTGCGCTCGGCGTACAGCCTTATAAGCTCCTTCGCGAGGTCGGCCACAGCCTGGCGCACGCGCAGCTTCTGGCGTTGCCACTCGCCGCCGCCCAATCGGTTAAGCTTTAGCTTGACGTCCGACGACGCGCCCACGTATTTGGATATCAGGTCGAGCTGCCCGACGGGGATATACAGCGTGTCGGTGCCGGCGTAGCGGATTTTCAGAAAATCCTTGATCACTCCGTCCACTTCGACCTTGTGTATGCCCTCGTAGATGCCGATGCCGTACCCCTCGTGCACCACGTAGTCGCCCGGCCGTATATCCGAAAAGCTGTGTATCTTTTCGCCCTTTCTTGCGCCCCTTGAGGGCCTTCGGGAAATCCGCGCGGGCTCTGCCGCCCCGGCGGAGAACACCGCGAGCAGAGCCATGTCCGCCTCGAAGCCCGCCGCAAGGGCGCCCGGCAAAACAAACACCCCGCCCTCCGGCAGGCTCTGCGGCAAAGCCGAGGTCTCCTGCGCCTTCACGCCCTGCTCCAAAAGCGACTGGGCGGTATACCGGACATTTCCGGGCGAGCCGGCCAGCACGGCTACGGCAAAGCCCCTTTTGAGGGCGGATTTTACGTCCTCGGCAAGATATGCGGTGTTTTTACTGAAGGCGGCGGTCTGGCGCGTCGCGAAGCTGTCGAAATAATCGACCGGTATGTCGTTTTCGGCGTGCGTGAAGGTTTCCAGCATGACGGCTCCGCGCTCGCCCAGTATGGGGTAGACGCGCGCAAGAGGCAGGGCATAATCGCCGGGCGCTACGGGAATATCCTCCTCGGCCAGGGCGCGTATATCCTCCTCCACCCGCCATACAAAAGCGCGCATGGCCTCCTTGCAGCGCGGCGTGTCGATTAAAAACAGGCGGCATTCGTCCGACAGGTAGCCAAGAGCCGTACAAAGGCGCGGATTTATGACGGGCAAATATTTGTCTGCGGCCGCGAAACGCAGGCCCGACTCTATGCGCTCAAGGTCCTGACCCAGCAGCGCGACGGTCTTTTGCGCGCCGCGTTCGCCGAAACGGCGTATCGCCCGCCGCAAAAAGGCGGCGACATTACGGCGCTCCTGTTCGCCGAGCAGCACCTCGAGCGCCGGCGTGACGACAGCCGATTGGAGCTGGTTTACCCTGCGCTGGGTCATGGGGTCGAATTCTCCGATAAGGTCGGGCGTGTCGCCGAAGAATTCGACGCGCACCGGGTATTCCGACAGCGGCGGGTAAAAATCGAGTATGCCGCCGCGCACCGAAAACTGGCCGTGCCCCTCGACCATCTCGCAGCGCTCGTAACCGCATTCCGACAAAAGCCGCACGGCCTCGGAAAGCGGAAACTCCTCGCCCGCCTTAATCTCGCGTATAAGCCCCCGGAGCTTTTCGGGCGGCGTCACCGGCTGGACCAACGTGTCCGCCGTCAGCACCGCGGCACAGAAATCGCCGTTTAAAAGGCGGATAAGTGACGCCAGCCGGCGCTCCTCCTGCTGGCGGGATACGTTCTCGATATTGCGGAATATGAAATCCCGACCCGCCAAAAGGACGGACTCGCGCCCGAAAAGGGCGTAAAGCGCGGCGGACACTTCGGCCGCGCGCCCCTCGTCGGACACCACGAAAACAGGCTTTTGCCCGAAACGCCCGGCGAGCGCCGCGCCGAAAAAGGGCTTGCAGGAATCGCAAAGCCCGCTTGCCAAGGCAGCGCGCCCTCTGCCGGCCGCCCTGGCAAACGCTTCAAACTGTTCGCTGTTTATGAACGCGCGCAAGATAAACTGCATGGCACGTCTCCTTTTGCCCGGCGGCTCCGCTTTAAGCGCGGTTGTAAAGATTCATGGCCTCCCCGGCGCGTCCCTCTACCAAAAGGCATACGGCCTCGTAGGTGCGGCGAAACGCGTCGAAAAGCCGTTGCTTTTCCGGTTCGGTAAAATCGGTCAGCACCCAGTCGGCGAGGTCGTAATCGGGATGCGGCCTTTCCCCTATCCCTATGCGCACCCGCAAAAACTCTTCGGTGCGGCACTGAAAGATGATGCTTTTCACCCCGTTGTGGCCGCCGTCGGAACCGCGCTCGCGTATCCTAAGGCGCCCCGGCTCTAAAGTGATATCGTCGTAGAGCACTATGACCCGCGTCATGGGTATTTTATAAAACTGCGCCGCTTGGCACACCGCTTCGCCGCTGTTGTTCATGAAGGTCTGAGGCCTAAGCAGCAACGTGCGTTTTCCGGATATCTCCGCTTCGCTGCAAAGAGCTTTAAAGCGGAGCTTCTCGCGGCTTGCCGCCGTTTTTTGCCGGATGTATTCGAGCGCCATAAAGCCGGCGTTATGCCGGGTGACGGCGTAGCGCGGCCCCGGGTTGCCCAGCCCCACAACAAGATATTCAAATGCGCCCTGCGCCCTTTTTAGTCTGAAAAACATTCAAGCTCCGCCCTCTCTTGTTTTGTCCGGCATACCCGTAAAAAACATGCCTGTCCAAGTCCCGCCGGGGCCGTTTGCCCGCGCGCAGGCAACCTTTAAGGCCGGGAAACGCTCTGCCTTCCCCGGCGTATAAAAGGCCCTGCGGGCTACCGCAGTTTTTATGTTTTCGGATATTTATTATTATAGCGTATTTCGTGCCAAATGCAAACAGTTGGGGTTAAAAATATAAGTGACATCTTATGTGACATTTGGGGTTTAGGGCAGAGAATAAGCGGCACAACGGAGAAAAATAAAAAATCATCGCAAGCTCTGCGTCACAAGAAGCATTGAATCCGTCAGCTGCACAAGCACAGTTTGATACCTATGATTGTAAAATGTTCAGTCTGTGTAATACCTCCCACCATTCCCTTTCCTGACAATCTAAGTCCTAATGATTCCTCCGGAAATTTTACCATACCTTCTCAACATGCGTTGAACCCAGCATTTAAGCCGTTTTTCGGCAAAGAAAAACGACCCGAGCATTGTATCAAATACTTGGGTCGTTTTGTGGTGGGGGAAGGCGGATTCGAACCACCGAAGTCACTGACAACAGATTTACAGTCTGCCCCCTTTGGCCGCTCGGGAATTCCCCCATACAGTGGAGCTGGTGAACGGAATTGAACCATCAACCTGCTGATTACAAGTCAGCTGCTCTGCCGATTGAGCTACACCAGCGTCTTCAGCGACATTTAGTATAACAGTAACAGCAGGCTTGTGTCAAGACATTTTTATAATTTTAAGCATTTCCAGTTTATACGCCGTTAATACTGCCGCCTGTGTCTTCCCGCCGGGACGTGGCGGCCGGGGGAGTCTTCCGCGGGAAGCTGGTGCAGGTCGAGCTGCGTCAGCACCAGGCGCTTGTAAATGCCGCCGGAAAGCATAAGCTGCTCGTGCGAGCCTGATTCGGCGATACGATGGCCGTCCAGCACAATGATTCGATCGGCGTTTTTCAGGGTTGAGAGCCTGTGGGCGATGGCAAACGTGGTGCGCCCGGCGGTAAGCCGCGACATGGCCTCCTGTATGAGGTATTCCGTCTCGGTGTCAAGGCTGCTGGTGGCCTCGTCAAGGATGAGCAGGCGCGGGTTGTGCAGTATAGCGCGCGCTATCGCGATGCGCTGACGTTCCCCGCCCGACAAATTATAGCCGTGCTCGCCCACATAGGTGTCGTACCCGTCGGGAAAACGCACGATAAAATCATGCGCGTTTGCCATCTTGGCGGCGCGTATTACCTCCAGCCTGGAGGCGTCGGGCCGGGCATAGCGTATATTGTCGGCGATGCTGCCGGTGAACAGGAAGGTCTCCTGCAGCACCACTCCGATCTGGCGGTGCAGGCACTTGCGCGGGTAATAGCGGATATCGCACCCGTCTAAAAGTATGCGCCCCGAATCCACGTCGTAAAGGCGCATCAAAAGATTTATGAGAGTGGATTTTCCCGCCCCTGAAGCGCCCACAATGCCTATCATCTCGCCGGCGCGGACCTTGAACGATATATCCTCAAGCACCGGCTCATAGCTGCGGTATCCGAACGACACGCCGTCGAACTCCACCTCGCCGCGCAGCTCTCGGAAGACGGCGCCGGGTAGTTCGGGAAGCTCGGTCTCCTCCTCTAAAATATCGTAGATGCGCTCAAGCGCGTTGGAAAGCTGCATGAGCATTCGAGGCAGGCGCGACAAAAAACCCAGCGGCCCGAACAGCATGCCGGCGTACGCCGCGTACTGCATAAGCTGGCCCGGCGTCATGGTGCCCGCGAGCACCCGCCGTCCACCGAAATAGATGACGAAAAAGCTCCCGGTCAGAAGAAGAAAGGTCACAAACGGGTAAAGCGTCGCCCAAAAGCGCTCGTTTCGGCGCTGTATCTGCTTCAATCGCCCGGTATACTCAAGAAAGCGCTCAGCCTCCCTATCTTCCTTGCCGAAGGATTTCACCACCCTTATGCCCGAGAGCACGTCTAAAAGCCGGGTGTTGACACGGTCGTCAAGCCGCCTTTGCTGGCGCCAGAGCCTCATCTCCCTGCGTCGGAAAAGCCGGACGAGGAGCGCCGCCGCGGGAACGAGCGCGAGGGTGAGCAAGGCTAATCGCCAATCCATGAAAAGCATGGTTCCGAAGGCTCCCAGCATTATAAAGGCCTGTGTGAACATGCCCGAAAAAACCTCTTCCATGAACTGGCGTATCCGTCCGCTGTCGTTGACAACCCGGTTTATCAGCTCGCCCGCCTGACGGCTGTCGATAAAGGACAGGGAAAGCTCGTTTATCCGGTAAAAAACCCGCGCGCGCAAATCCCGGCTCATACGGGTGCCCAAGCTGTTGCTCCACCATGAGCTCACTAACGAGGCGGTCACGGAAATGGCCAGAAAGGCGAGCATTATGCCGAAAAAGGCGGTTACCGACCATGCGCTGCCGCTCGCGGGGATGAGGACGTTATCCACAAATCTGCGCTGCACATACTGCTGCGACACGGTAACGGCGGACACTATGGCCATAAAGACGGTTATTGCCGCGAATGAGGATATATAGGAATGGCATAGGTCCCAAAAACGGGCGGCGGTCCTGAAGCCGCCCCCGCAGCGCGGGCAGGCGCGGGTGCCGCGCAGGGCGCGCCCGCACTGCGGGCAGTGAAGCTCCCTCTCGCGGCTTTCCAGCGTGTGGGTGTCGCCGCGGCAAAGCAGCGTCGCGCCCCGCGCTACATAGGACTGGCGGACAAGATGGCGCATGGAAAAGCGGCACAGCAGCCGCTCGTCCCCGCCCTCCTTAAAGATAAGCACGCCGCCGGATACCTGTTTTGAGCAGATGACCTCGCAGCCGTTTGAAAGCGTTTCGCGGCGCGTTATCTCGCCGTTCGCAAGCACGACGATTAGGTCGGCGTACACCGCCACCCAGCCGTCGGAGAGAAAGCGCCCGTCGGGCGTCAGGTCATACGGCACGCAGTAGACAGGCGCGCCCTTTATGCCGGCCTCGCGGCAGAGAAGGGCCTTTTCCCTCTCCGGCAGCGTATAATGAAGATTCAACGGCTCCTCCCCCTTTTATCCCGCCTCTTGCGTCCTATCTCCTGCCCATTAAATAAACAAATCCAGCTTCTTGATCTCCCGCGGCGAGAGGGCGTACAGGTCGGGTATCTCGAAGCGGTTGCCGTCGATATCGTTGACAAGGTAGCGGTTTGCCCCGATGGGATATACGTTCCCGCCGCTCATGCGCACCGTAAAGCGGCAGGCGCCGCGGTCGGTCTCCACATCCCAGTAAGAATAGCCGTATTCCTCGCGGATATCGTATACGCGGCGTATCTTGGGCGAAAAATACCTCAGCGCCATCTGCTCCCCGAGCATGGCGCGGGTTTCGGGGTCGAGGGTGTCCATATCCTCTATAATGCCTATTTCCCTGCCGTCGCCCTCCGGCTCCCTTACGGATATGTACCGGTCGGGGTCGGAAAAGGGGAAACAGCGATGCACCGCCACGCGCGGGTATTTTACGCCGCCGAATTCCAAGCTGACAAACCCGCCCGGCGTGCGTTCAAAGCGCGCGTTGTCACTCGTGATGAAGCGCACGGCCGTCAGTTCCTGTGCGGCGCGCTTCTCTTTTTCCATGATATCGTCGATAATAGTATCCTCCGGCATACGGCCGGCCTGCTCCGCTTTTTCCACCATTATCCCCGCTCCTTTCATGGCCAGCGCTTTTGTCTGCAGCATGTACAGCCTGTGGTATATGCCCTTTTGCGCCATCAGCTCGGCGTGTGTGCCCTGCTCTACGAGCCTTCCCTGGTCGAGCACGATCAGCCTGTCGGCATTCCGCAAGGTGGACAGCCGGTGGGCTATGGACAGGGTGGTTCGCCCCTTTATAAGCCTGTCGAGCGAGGCCTGGATAGCCTGCTCTGTCTCCGTGTCTACCGCCGAGGTGGCTTCGTCCAGCACCAGTATGCGCGGGTCGGCGAGAATGGCGCGGGCGATGGACAGCCGCTGCCGCTCGCCGCCCGAAAGCTGGCGTCCGCCCTCGCCTACCAGCGTGTCGTACCCGTCCGGCAGAAGGCATATGAAGCGGTGGGCGTCGGCCGCCGCCGCCGCGCGCAAGATCTCAAAGCTGGACGCGCCGGGCTTTGCGTAAGCGATGTTTTCCGCGACGGTGCCTATAAAAATATACGTTTCCTGGCTCACCATGGCGACGGCGCCCCGCAGCGAGGAAAAGGACAGCTCGCGGATATTTACGCCGTCTAAGAGTATTTCGCCGCTTTCGGTGTCAAAAAGGCGCGAGATGAGGTTTACAAGCGTGCTCTTTCCGGCTCCCGACCGGCCCACGATGCCGAGCATTTCGCCCGGCCTCACATGAAAGCTTACGTCGGAGAGCGCCGGTCTGTTGGGCTCGTAGGAAAAACTGACGTTCCTAAGCTCTATATCGCCCTTGAGCTGCAGGCGCACGGCGCTGGGGCTTTCGGTCACATCGGGCTTAGCGTCTATAATCTCGAATATGCGCTGGGCCGCGTTCATGCTGTTGGACCACCACTGGAACAGGTGGGAGAAAAAGACCATCGGCCCCTGGAGCATCGCGAGGTAGTTAACGAAGGTCAGAAGCCTGCCGTAGGTGAACGCCCCGCGCGAGCTTAGTATGATGAACGCGCCCGTGCACCAGACAAGAAGCGCGGGCAGCTCCCTTCCGACGGTGTACGCCGCGCTGAAGCGGTTTTGATTCCGCACGACGCCGAGCTCGGCGTCGCGCACCTGGTTATTGACGCCCGAAAAGCGGCGGTTCTCGTAATCCTCCTGCCCGAAGGCCTTGACCACGCGGGCGCCGGAAATGCTGTCGTTAAGGCGCGAATAAATGGAGCGCATGACGCGCGAGCGCCTGCCGTACGCGTGGAAAAGCCGCGGCAGAAGCTTTATGCTTACTATGAAAAGGGGCGGCAGAAGAAACAGCGCGGCCAGCGCAAGACGCCAGTCGAGCCAGAGCATCACGCCCGCCGAAACGCACAGCATTACGACGTTTAAAAGCAGATAGGGGAGTCCGTCGATAAAAAAGTGCATGACCTCGTTTGCATCGCCGTTGACGCGCTGCATAAGCCCTCCGGTCTGCCTGCGGCTGTAAAACTGTATCGACAGCCGCTGCATGGCCGAGAACACGTTGTTTTTGATGCGGGCGGTGACACCCGGGACAATGTACGCCGTCATGCGCCCGTGCAACACGCTTATGACCTGCGACGTAAGCCTTGTCAGTACCATGGCAAGCACTAAAAGCCCGAGCAGCAAAGCGTAATCGCCGTCGACGCCAAAGCGTGCGGCGAGGGCGGCGTCCTTTGCCAGAACGCCGTCGTAAAGCACGGTGCCGGTCAGGTACGGCCAGAGTGCGTTAAGAACCCCGGAGGCGGCGATGCATAAAAGCATAACGGCCACGCGGAGCTTGTAGGCCGAAAAATAGCGGAGTATACGCAAAAACACCGTGCGCTTGACCATGCAGCGCGGGCACACGGCGCGTCCCTTCTCCGGGTACGGCTGCCCGCATTTCGGGCAGTACGCCGCTTCCTGCTCCGGCGGTTCCTCGGGCGCGTCGAATTCTCCCTTAACGGCAACGGCGCGCGCCAGACGGTCGCAAAAGCTCCGCATATCCCTTGTGCGCATACCCGAAAAGCGGCAGAGCCAGGTTTCTTCCCCCGATACCGACACGGCTAAAAGCCCGCCCACGACCTGATGGATTAGCTTAGGCTCGGAAAGCTCGCTCAGCGGGTATGACAACAGCTCAAAGGGCACGTCGTCGTCGGGAAGACCCCGGGGCGTCCGGCCGGAAAAATACGTCTGTCCGTCAGGCGGGTAAACAGCTATGTACAGGCTTTCCGTTGTCAATATAAGATATGTCCGGCGAAGCTCGCCGTCCCTTCCGATATCGGCGCAGGCCGACGAAAGAACGGCGGCCGACGATTTGCCCAGGGCCTTTACAAGGCCCTTAGGCAGGATGCCCGCGCCTGTTTTTGTCCGCACAGTCATAAAGCCACCCCCTTCGGCCGGTCGGCGGTCAAGGGATTGTATGTTGTATCTTTGGGCGTTTATCCCTTTGCGCCGGCTTAGCCGGCGCAAAGCGGCCGCTTCCCCGGCTGGCCCTCGGGTTACGAGCAAGGCCAAAGCCATGATACTTCACGGCGCCGTCGATGTCAAGGAATAATCGGTTTTTTTCTGGGTGTTTCGGGTAGGCAAGCCCCTTGGATTGGCCTTTGCCAGCGCGCGAAACCGCACGCGGTCAGGCGGCTGCGTTTGGATTATTCAGGCGCGTTAAGTATAAAAACGGCGCGCAAAACAAACAATAGTAATAATTTAGAATTTAAAATACAGCGAATAAAGAGGTGATAGCTTATGGCAAAGGATAGGAGCGCCAAAAAGAAACCCCGGCAGGCGAAAAGCGTCCAGGGTAAGAGCCGCTGTGGCATGTGCGATGTAAAAAACGCCCAGCAAGACCAGAAGTCCCAGAAAAACAGCTTTGAATAAGCGCCGGCCGCCCGGTTACGGGCGGCCGCTCCATATAATACGCGCTTTTAAGGCCGTAAAAGCGTTTATGTAATCGACGGCGCAAAACACCCCGTGCGGCAAAGATCAAACTTCTTTTTCGCAGCTATCTTTACGGCCCTGTCGAAATCAGGCGCGCGTGAAGACAGGTCGTGCGCGTCGCTCCCGAATACGACGGGCAAGCCTCTTTTTATGCAGTACATGGCAAATCTAAGGGTCTTTGCGGAAAAAAGAGCCCTGTTGTTTAGCTGGAACACACAGTCCTTAAGGCCGAGTATCCTCTCCATGTCGTCGCGCTTGTAGATGAAGAAGTACCGTTCCAGATGGGCGAGCACAGGTGTTACGGAGTATCGGTAGGCGATGTTTTGTATCTCCTGGATCATCCAGTCCTTTAAATTTGATAGGGGAAGCTCCAAAAGCATATACCTCGACGGTCCGAAGCATAGGCTGTCTATGCCTTCCACCAGAGACAGATCCCGCTGGAGGGCAACCTCGGCGCCCGGGCATATATGCGGCATCTGCCCGCCGTCAAGACGCCGGCTAAGCTGGTCGAGCGCCGCCTGACGCCTTTTGAGAAAGGCGCCTACGCTTTCCTTATACGCGAAAAAATGGGGTGTCGCTACGATTATGTCTACGCCTTGCTGTTTTGTCCGGTGAATTATTCCGACAGATATCTCTGTGCTTTCGGCGCCATCGTCAATTCCCGCAAGACAATGGCTGTGAAAATCCACCAGCATTTTAATTCATCCGTTCCCGTATTTGTAATACTTGTATTTGTAGGACCTGTATTTGTAAAGGCCCTTTTGCTGTGCCATGTCGGTGATAACGACGCCCAGAAGATTGCTCTTTGCCATTTTCAGGCTGTCGGCTGCCCGTTTCAGGTCGTCGTAGGTGGTCTGCCCCTGGCGGGCGATAAGAAGCACGCCGGCCGTACGGCCGCATACGACAAGAGTGTCTGACACGACGTTAATAGGCGGCGTGTCTAAAAAGATATAATCATAATGCTCCTCTAAGATATTGAGAAGATTCTGCATGTTGTCCGAACCCAGAAGCTCGGAAGGGTTGGGAGGTATCGGCCCGGAGGTGATAAGGTCCAGGTTTTCCGCCACCGAACGGTGTATGCTTTTCTCCAGCGAATCCTGGCCGCTCAAGAGTCTTGACAAGCCGAAATTATTCGCCAGCCTGAAAAACGTATGCTGTGTGGGCTTGCGCATATCTGCATCGATAATAAGCACCCTGCTGTTAAGCTCAGCCATGCTGTGGGCGAGGTGGTAGCAGGTGTGGGATTTCCCGGCGTCGGGTTCGGCGCTGGATACGACAACGCTTCTTTTGTCGGCCAGCGAAAGCGCGAAAAGCAGGTTTGTGCGCAATGTTTTATATGCCTCCACCACCTGAAAGCTGCCGCTTTCGTGTGTGTGTTTTTTCCCGTTCAAAACTTTCTGGCCGGCCGGCTTTTTCCCGGGGACTTTTGACTGCACCATTTCAGACCCCTCCTCAAAGATGCTCTATGGACGGTATTTCGCCCAGAACAGGCACGTCCATGACGCGCTTAAGATCGTGCTCGTCCTTGACGGTGTTGTCGAGGATGCGAAGCAGCGCTATAATGACCACCGACGACGCAAAGCCTAAAAGCATGCCTAATATCGAATTGACTACCACGTTCGGAGAGGAGGGATCCTTTGCGGGCTTGGCCGCGCCGACCATCTCGACCGAACCGGACTTTATGACGCGTCTGAGCGCTCCCGGAGCCGCCGCCGCCATTTCGTTGCAGATGCGGGCCGAAAGCTCGGGGTCGTCAGTTTCCGCCGTTATCCTTATTATCATTGTGCCGCTGAGGGCCTCGACGCGCAGAACGTCTCTCAGTCGGTCGGCGTTGTAGGATGGGCCGAGCTTGGACGCCACCTCCTCCAGAACGGCATCGTCGGTCAAGAGATAGACACAGGTGCCCAGGAGCTTCTCGGACGCGTTAATATCGTTGATATTAAGCTGGTCGCTTTCCGCGGACGAGTCCACAAGCATATGTGCGGAGGATGTATACATAGGCGTCAGAAGGTATTTGGAAATCAGCAGGGAAGCGATAAAAAACAGCAGGGCCGCTCCGATTATCCATTTAATCTTTGCAGCGCATTCTTGCAAAACAAGATTTAGGTTAATATAATATTGCACGTTTTTACACGATCCTTTCATAGCTAAGAGAAGAACGCATTGTATAGCCGACAGCTTTCGCAGGTTAACGGTATCGGCAGGCTTATAGACGCTATTTTTCGTCTCCCAAGCCCGCGGCCCCGCGGCCAAGTGTATGCAAGTTTATACCAAGTGTATGCAAATTTATATTTCGTACTATTTTAACAATTATGCATGGCTTTGTCAATACACGCCCTTTTAAAGGCCCGGAACCATGTAAGAAGTGTCAATGATGGGTGACACTTTGGAGTTAACACCAATGATATAATAGTTTCGGGTTATGGAATTACCCGCCTACAAACCGTGCTTTTGAAAATAAACTGTTCATGGTAAATGCAGCTCCTTTCGGTACTTCTTTCTTTTAGCCAGATTCATTATATCATTTGGTCACCTCTTTTTTGTCACCCATCAATAATCAATATATCAATATATATATATCGTCACACACCCCGCTTTTTTAAGGGGCAAGTTTAAAATAAATTGCCCGCCATATATTACCGGTTACATCAAGCTGCGGATTGATTTGGAAATTTGCACCCCAATATCCTGCGCG
>ENA-UOYA01000418-UOYA01000418.1-activated-sludge-metagenome-genome-assembly--contig:-NODE-418-length-57833-cov-64.204507_pt1 | contig 57833 bp, 48 predicted proteins | sample MGYA00238163_ERZ764804 | MGnify/ENA primary metagenome ERZ764804 (study PRJEB28919, sample SAMN05720223) | activated sludge metagenome | isolation source: Anaerobic digester | place: Hong Kong...
TGCTGCACAAATTGAAAGAACAGGCTATTAGTTTTTCTGGATGGAGTGAACAGTTGCCAGCCACTGGTTCAAAGTCAAATGTATAACACATATTAAAAATAAAATAACAATTTATGCATCATAGATTTCCTATCCTTGCTTATACTTTTAAACCAGGTTACATTGTTATTTTTGAAAACTATTTTATAATAAGGCTATACAAAATTAAAGATAGTAAACTGTATTTAATGATTGTTAAGTAAAACTGCAGCAAAGAAATTTATGTTATCAATCTGCTATCGTGACATCGACTGGAAGCAAGTATGGCACTACCGAAGATAAGAAGAAAGAGGAGGAAAACATGAAAACTAAATTAACAGCACTGACAATTTTGCTGCTTTCAACGGCAATGTTTATCAGTTGTGCAGGATCGTCACAGGCAACGGTACAGGAAGTCATAAATGTGGGACCACTGGCAAAAATTGTGGTATTTCAAGGTAAACTTTTGCCTGGGGAAGCTGGTAAAGCAAGAGGTGAACCGATACTTCCTACGATAAATATCGGTGGATCAATCGTTCTCACCGCAATGGGTCGTGATGCTAATGATAATGACATAGCAATAGAACCAACCTGGATGGCAACTAATCCGGCTATCGTAGAAATCACGCCAAAGAAAGGACCAACAGTAACTATCAAAGGTTTAAAAAAGGGAAGTACAGATCTTATAATAGAATTTTCTGGAATAATAAGAAAATTTGAAACCATCTATGTTGAATAGTAGATAATAGTAAAATTCAGGTGCTATTTTTGGGAAGAAAATAGATTTTGCCTGGCTACTCCTCTACCTGTTGCCAGTTCAATTTTCTACCTGGTGCTATTTTTCAAAAGAAAAAATATCCAGTCTGGCAGGCATATATCTCTAATAAAGTTAAAGTTAAATTTAGAACACCATGTTACAAAAAAAAACACTTTTAGCCTGCTAATAACCTTATGACTTAGCTTATCAGGGTAAGTGCCTCTTATGATTTTCAAACATTTATTTTTCTTCATTATTTTCAAAACACATCTTCCAGTATTTATAAATATAAAAATAGTAAAGCATCGACTAACTATATGAAGTTAAAATATTTTGATAGATTCAAAAAAATTTGCATAAATTAACCGACATAAACTCCAGCGGACTTTTGGTAAAAAAAAAGAGCATTGTTGCATTTATTACCTAAATAATAGCAAAAAGATGGCCACTGGATACATTTTTTCAAAAATTTTAAATGTTTTGCATTTATTTTGTTAAATCCCTGCAAAAATTTTTGAAAAATTACCAATATGCATTATCCTTTACAAAGAAAAACTCCGGGGTCATAAATGAATAAAAAAGAAAATACACAACAAAACCTTAGTGCTTCTATAATCATCAGTAAAAAGGCATTTATTACCTCTGCCTCTATAATTTTTGCTCTGCTTATCGTTGCAGGTGTTTTGACACTTGTTATTCCGACTGGAAGGTATCAAAGGGTAATAGAAAACGGGATAGAAAGCGTCAAACCTGGATCTTTTGCTTTTACTAACGAAAAGAGGCTTCCTGTATACAGATGGTTTACTGCACCTATAGAGGTACTATTTGCACCTGGAAATATAACTGTCATAACGATTATTCTCTTTATTCTGATAATCGGTTCTTGTTTTGCTGTGCTTGATAAGACAAATGTTCTTCAATACATTATATTTATGCTTTCACAAAGGTTCAAGGGGAAGAAAAATACTCTTTTTGCAATACTCATACTTTTTTTCATGCTGCTTGGAAGTTTGTTTGGGATCTTTGAAGAGATGATCCCCCTGGTACCAATTATCTTGCTTTTATCATTTAATATGGGATACGATAAGTACCTCGGTCTTTTTTTATCTCTTCTGGCGACCGGTTTTGGTTTTTCATCTGCAATATCAAATCCTTTCACGTTAGGGGTTGCCCAGAAGATCGCAAATCTTCCCGTATTTTCTGGCTTTGAACTGCGAGTGGTAGTTTTTGCTGTGATTTATCTTGTCTTATTATTATTCGTTATAAATTATACAAAAAAATACGATAAACAACGTTATATGAGTAATCTTATATTAAACGGTGTGAGTAACTCATCTACCACTTTACAAAAAGATTTAAATCCTCAAACAATTGAACCTGACAGAACATTTAACGGGCAAAGAGTCGATGAGAATTTTACGAAAAATTTACAGGATAAAAAAGTCAAAAGAAGTATCAATTTTTTCTTTATTACTATAAGTTTGATGTTTGCGTTCATAATTTTGACTTTATTTGTAAAAGGCTTGTCAAATCTGAGTCTTCCGTTTATAGCTCTCATATTTATTTTTTTAGCAACAGGCACATCTGCTTTAATGAAAATACCGGCAAAAGATGTTCTTCGATATCTTAAAAACGGGGTTGTTGGTATTGCACCAGCAGCTATATTAATCTGCCTTGCCATGGGAGTTAACCATATAATAAGAAACGGAAGAGTGCTTGATACCATTCTGTACTATGCTGCAAACATTATGACCAAAAGTTCCAATATAGTTTCTGCTTTGATGATTTACTATATAACTTTAATCATGAACTTTTTTATAGGATCAGCTAGTGCTAAGGCATTTTTATTGTTACCTATCTTAACGCCTCTTGCTGACCTATCTTCAGTGACAAGGCAGGTTGCTGTTCTTGCCTTCCAGTTTGGGGATGGTTTTTCAAATGTCTTATATCCTACAAATCCGGTTCTCCTTATAGCTCTGGCTATAAGTGGAGTTTCCTATACCAGCTGGTTTAAAAAAACTATATTTATTCAGATGATTGTTTTTGTTATAACTACTATTTTTATTATTGTGGCTGTATTGATTGGGTATGGACCTTACTAAAAACTGGCATATCGTATAAATAAAAATATTTAAATTATGATGTGTAAATAAGGATACAGATAAAAACAGGATGCAAAGTTCCAGATGAACTTATCAAATTACATTTTTCTTTATTAGATGGATAAAAAATAATCAGGAATAGAAAATGAAAACCAAGAATATGATAAAAGGAAAGGTCAGGCTGAATGATGATAAATATAATGATTTGATTTTTTTTGATGATTATAAGGATATTGTTAAAGCTTCTGAAAATTGGGTGACTTCACTAAAAAAATACTACAAAAATGTTAGTACTGAAAACTATAGCATAGATTATAAAGAACAGTTCATGGCTGGTATTGAAAGAGATGATAAGGTAGCTGACGTAGAAGATGAACTTTCCATCAAACTAATAAGGTGTGAGTTTCTAAGTTCAACAGTAGATAAAAAAGGAGAAGAAGATAAAACTAAAAGGAAAAGAGTTGTTCTTCAAACTGGAGTGCACGGAATAGAAGGCTATGTCGGAGCAACACTTGTAGATTATTTTATTAAAAAAATTTTAAAAAATTTAATATTCCAGGATAATCTTAAGTTTGATCTATTTATTATTTTAAACTCAAATCCTTTTGGTGTCAGCTTCAAAAGAAGGGTGAACGAAAATAATGTTGATCTTAATAGAAATTTTTTGCTAAGTGAAGAAGATTTCAATAGTTTCGAGAATAATAAGCAAGATCAAAACTATAAAAGAATAGACAGGATAGTAAACCTTGATATCAATAAAAGTTTTAAATCTCAAAATTTATTCTTATTATCAGCTTCAATAGCATTTAAGATTATAGGCTTTGTCATGAAAAAAGGTGCATCAAGTTTTAAAAATAGCTTGCTTTCCGGTCAAAGTTATAATACTAAAGGATTATATTATAGAGGATCCGGGTATCAGGTTGAGACAAAAGTGTTATTGGATATTTTTAAAAAAATATTAAATAATGATTCGATTTTAATAGATCTTCACACAGGATATGGGCCAGGATACCAGATGAGCATAGTAAACTCAGCCTTTGAACCTCGAACTCACGAACAGATAAAGTTAGATTTTGAATATCCATTAATAGTCAAGTCCTCTTCCAAAGATTTTTACAATATTTCAGGAGATATGATAGATTATCTTTATAAGAACTATATTGAAAAATCAAGACTAAAATACGCAACAACCTTTGAGTTTGGCACGTTTGGAGATTCTCTTATTGCATCTTTAAAGTCTGTTATTGCGGTAGCCCTTGAGAATCAAAATTATTTCTGTAAAAAAAACTCAAAAAATATTGATAAAAAGATTCAAGAACTATTTAGAAAGGCTTACTACCCAGAGGATAAAAAATGGTGGAATAAGGCAGTTTATGATTTTGAGAATGCAATATCTTCAATATGTAATTTTTATCTAAAATAATGTTTGCACTACTACAGTATAGTTTAAAGTTAAAAAATTTTAATAAATAGAAAAGTTAGTCTTAAAATTTTAAATATGATAATTTAATTCATAAAATTAAATTTATAAAAAAAACAAATCAGAAAATTAATAAGACATATCAAAAGTATCAAAAATATTAAAAGTACCAGAAAAATTTACTCAAAAGAAATAAAACTACGATAGAAAATTATTCTTCTTTTGTTACATCACTTTTTTCTGGAATTATAAACATCGCGATGAAGTATGTTAAAAGACCAGGAACAACTCCGGTGATTATTATTAAAAAGACTGCAAATACACGAATAATCGTTGGGTCAACATTTGTGTACTCACCAATGCCGCCACAAATACCAGCGATAATTTTATTAGTTTTAGATCTGTAAAGCTGCTTGGTACTCATCATATACCTCTTTTAATAAGTGAATATCTATATAAAAGTACTCTAAATAAATATTCAATATAAATACAAACTTTTATAAATTAAAAAAATTTGTAACTGATAATTGCTCTAACTAATGATAACTAGAAAATCGAAAAATGTCAAAATTCTATTTTATTATGATATTTTGTTCAATATTGATTGCACCAGTTGGGCACTTTTCAATATATTCTGGTTTAAGCTGGTAATTGTCATAGTTAACAATAACGAGATTGTCAGCTGTTTTTAGTGCATCAGATTTTCCATCTGCTTCAGCTGCCTTTACACAAAGACCGCAACCTATGCAAGCATTGGTGCAAACTGTTTTATATATTGCTCCCGGATCGTGAGATTTACAGTAAACATGGATTTTTTGAGATACTGGATGAAGTTCGATAAGTCCCCTGGGACAGGCTTCAACGCAGTTACCACAACCAGTGCACTTATCAAGAGAAACCACAGGTATGCCGTGAGCAGATATCTTTATGGCGTCAAAAGGGCAGGAAGAAACGCAGGAACCCAGGCCTATGCATCCATATTTGCATCTCTTTGCAACATCACCAGAATAGATGGCAGCTGCACAGTCCTTTATTCCCCTGTATATACCAGGAAACTTTGCAGATTCTCTATCACCCCTGCACATAACAACAGCTATCCTTTTTTCACCTTTTACAACCTTTGTTCCCATAATGGTTCCGAGAGCATCCAGAGTATCCTTATCTGCGACAACGCATTGATTGAGTTTTGCACCTTTTTTAACAATGGCTTCTGCGTAAGAAGCACAGGAAGCATAACCACAACCACCACAGTTAACTCCGGGTAAAGTTTCTTCGATTTGCGAAATTCTTGGATCTATTTCAACATGGAAGGTTTTATTTGCAATAACAAGGAAGATTGAAAAAAGTAACCCTGTTCCTCCCATCAATAAAGCCGAATATAGTATTGACATTTGAATCTCCTTACAAAATGATTTTACTCATTGCGCATGTCAAGAGCAAATACTAAAGCTCTATGTCTTATTTTCTTATATAGAAGTGAATGATTATAAAGAAATCATTCCAGAGAAACCCATAAAAGCAAGAGCAAGAATACCAGCAGTTATCAGTGTTATTGCTGGACCTTGAAAAGGTTTAGGTATATTTGAAAGCTCCATTTGTTCACGAATCCCGGCCATAATAGCCATAGAAAGTGTGTAACCAAGACCAGAACCGACTCCAAACACAATGGATTCCATAAAATTGTAATTTTTTAAGGCTTCAAGCAAAGCTAGACCAAGAATTGCACAGTTTGTCGTTATAAGTGGAAGGTATATACCAAAGGCTCTGTATAAACCGGGAACAAATTTTTTTAGGAACATTTCAACAAACTGAACCAGCGTTGCTATAACAAGAATAAAAGCGACATATTGAAGGTAAGGCATATTTAACTTGATAAGAATAAGATGATTTATAATCCAGGTGATAACAGCTGTCATGGTCATGACAAAAGTTACCGCGAGTCCCATAGGTACAGCAGAATCAAGCCTTTTTGAAACTCCAATAAAAGGGCAGATACCTAAAAAGTTTGAAAGAATAAAGTTGTTTACGATTATTGAAGCTATGAATAAAAGGAGTAATTTCATATTTTTTCTCCTGATAACTTAAAGTATTTAATTAACTTTTCTGTTTTAGTGCATTTGAAATAGCCATAAGTGTTCCATAGGTAAAAAATGCACCTGTTGGAAGGATCATAACAAGCATTGGCTTATAAAAGCTCAGTAAAACAGGAATCCCAAACCAGGTACCTTTACCTAGAAGCTCTCTTATTGAACCCATAATTATAAGAGTGATTGTAAAACCTAGTCCATTTCCAAGAGCATCTAAAAAGGATAACCAGGCATTGTTTTTGGCTGAAAAAGCTTCTATTCTACCAAATATTATACAGTTTACAACAATTAAAGGAACAAACGGTCCTAAAGACTTTGATAAATCGGGAAAGTATGCCTTTAAGAAAAGATCTGCAAGTGTAACGAAGGCAGCTATAATAACTGTATAAACTCCGATACGAACTTCATTTGGGATAAGATTTTTGATTATTGATACAACAACACAGGATAATATAAGAACAAAAGTGGTTGCAAGACCCATACCTATACCATTGACTGCCGTAGCAGTTACTGCTAAAGTAGGGCAGGTACCAAGAATCTGAACAAAAACTGGATTTTCTTCCCAGAATCCTTTTAAAAAATGATAAATAGCAGGTTTTTTTGAACTCATGGAGTGTTCCTCCTTTGAACTTTAAAATAAAATTTAGAAATAATTAACAAAAAATTACTATTGATTTGATCCTAAAATAAGTATTTTAGCTTTTGCTAAACCTTCATTTAAGCCATTTGTAACTGCTTTTGAAGAGATAGTTGCTCCTGAGATTGCGGAAATCTCATTTGCATCTTTATTCGCAACTCCCTTTTTGACTTTTATTGGCTGGTTTAATGACAGGCTTTCAAACTGAGAGATAAAGCCGGTTGAAGTAATGTATGCTCCAAGTCCAGGGGTTTCTGAATGTTCAAGAACTCTGAAGGTAATAATCTTTGAAAAATCAGGTGTGACAGAAACTATAAGTTTGATGGTCCCTTGATATCCTCCAGCATTAACAACTATTGCATACCCTAAAAAGTTCTTTGTATCATCTGAAAGAGGTTTATCGTAAACCTTATACATAACCATATCATCTTTTGAGATATCTTCTTTTGATACAGCTCCCGGGATAACCTCATTTATGCTATCATTTAGAGCTTTTACAGCATTCTGGTCAATTTTATCTTTGAAAATTTCATAACAAAATGCAAGTGCAAGACCAGCTAAGACTGTAACAACAGTCAAAGAAACTATCATTCTTGTTGAAATATTCATATATATTCTCCAACATTAATTTGCATTCTAAACCAAATAGATCATGTACCAAAAACTTTATTTTTGGTGAAACGATTGATAAGAGGTGTGCAGGCATTCATAAACAGAATGGAATACATGACTCCCTCCGGATAGCCGCCAAAAAATCTTATCAAAAATACTAAAACCCCTGCACCAACTCCAAAAATAACATTTCCAAGATTTGTTGTAGGTGATGTTACAAGATCAGTAGCCATATAAAAAGCGCCAAGTATTAAGCCACCCGAAAAAAGGTGAAATAATGGGTTTGCATAAGTTTGTGGATCTTTAATCCAGAAGATGGTAGCAAAAAGGATTACCGTTCCAAGATAGGAGATAACCAGTCTATAGTTGGTAACTCCAATAAGTAACAATATAATACCACCAAAGATAAGGGCAAGGGAGGAAGTTTCTCCTATACATCCCCCAACCTGACCAAAGAAAAGATTTGATATAGGAGTGAAAACTTTATCAAATTTAGCAGCAGCAAGAGGTGTAGCTGAACTAACTGCATCAGGTAAAAACTTAAAAACTTTTGCAGGAGCTTCAAATGTAGTAATGCTAACAGGATATGCAGCTGAAAGGAAAGCCCTTCCAACTAAGGCAGGGTTAAAAATATTTTGGCCAAGTCCACCAAATAGCTCTTTAGCTACTGCTATAGCTATAAAGCTACCTACAGCCGTTTGTTGCCATCCAACAGAAGGAGGAAGTGTCATAACAAGTAAAATAGCTGTGACAATAGCTGAACCATCAGCAAGAGACTTTATGTTTTTCTTTCTGATATATTCAATAACGCCTTCAGTAACAAGACATGTGATGATTGCTGAGGCATAAAGGGCGATTACCTTCGTTCCAAAAAATAGTATAGAAAAAATAATAGCAGGAACCAATGTAGCTGTAACTAAAAGCATAACCTTTTGTGTAGATACTGGTCTTCTAATATGTGGCGATGAAGTTAAAATGTAACCTTCTTTTTTAAATTCCATTATTCTACCTCCAATTAGAGAAGGAATATAAAACTATCTTTGCTCTTTATTTTATCGAATAGTTATTTAAACAATTTTTCTCAAAAACGAAGATCTTAAGTTTTTATTTGCCGTTATTTTTATTTTGCGTTGCTTTTATGTAATTTTTAGCGTATCGTATCCAGCCAACAATATCTATCTTAGCCGGGCATACATATGAACAGCAACCACATTCTATGCAATCAAAGGCATTGTAGTTTTTAACAATATCAAACTTTTTGGCTTTTGTATATGCGGCTAAATTAAAAGGCATAAGACCCATAGGGCATGATTTTGCACAACTACCACACTTGATACATGGGGTTTCATCAAAAGCCTTTGATATCTTTTCAGATAAAAGTAAAATTCCGCATGTTCCTTTTGTAACAGTATAATCGATCGTAGGGACAGCGACTCCCATCATAGGTCCGCCAACCACAACCTTGTAAATCTCTGGTGATGTAAGTTCTACAAGAGAAACAAGATTTTCAAAAGGAGTGCCGATAGGAGCTAAAATGTTTAGACCTTTCTTTACAAGATCTCCGCTTATAGTGACAACTCTATCGATGAGAGGTTTATTAAAATAGAAAGCCTCATAGATAGAATATATCGTTCCAACATTTGAAACAACGACACCAATATCTAAAGGAAGTTTTAAAGAGGGAACCACTCTTTTTGTGATTGCTTTAATAAGCATCTTTTCAGCGCCCTCAGGATATTTGGTTTTTAAGGCTGAAACTGTTATATTTAATTTGCTGGATTTGATGGCTTCATTGAAAACTGCAATGGCATCTGATTTATTGTTTTCTATGCCGATATAGATGTTTTTAAGAGGGAATAGTTTTGCAACAATTTCTATCCCTTTGATAATCTCCTCAGCCTTTTCAAGCATAAGACGGTGATCACAGGTAAGGTAAGGTTCGCACTCAGCACCATTTATTATAAGCGTGTCTATAACTTTACCTTCTGGGACACTATACTTAATATGAGTCGGAAAAGTTGCTCCGCCAAGTCCGACTATACCAGCTTCTTTAATTCTGTTAATAATCTCCGGTTTGGAAAGAGAACTGATGTTAACATTAGTTTTTTGCCACACAAAATTTGAAGTTTTTTCAACATCAACATCGATTTCAATATAATTTGCCATTTTACCACCGACAAGTGGTTTTGGTAATACTTTAGATACTTTACCAAATACCGGACTATGAATATTCACTCCCATAGATCCAGTCGCTTTGCCTATAAGCTGGCCGATTGCAACTTCATCTCCTCTTTTAACTAAAGGTTCACTTGGTCCACCAAGATGCTGGCTCATAGGTATAGAAAGTTTGGAAGGAAAAGGTTTGATAGGGCTAATAGAACTAGAAGATGCAAGCTCTTTGTTGTACTGAGGATGCACTCCAGCTTTAAATGTTTTTAATTTCATTAAGGGTATTCCTCCTTGTTTTATTTAAAAAAAAAGCTCTTCGCAAATAAGTATAAGTAAATAAGAGAAAAATTTTTCTCTGATTATAAACTTTAGACTTTGGATTGTTTTATATAGCGAAGAGTGATAAAAAATAGAAATTTTAGGTGAATTTAGTGGAAAATAAATAAAAATCTGCAATAGAATAGCTATTTATAATAAGCATAGTTATTAATAACTCTAGTAAAATATTTTGCAATACTTTTAGCATTTTTTTTAACAAGAATATCTAAGTTTTAGTAAAAATTTAAAAATAGGTTTTTTATTTAGAATCAGAAAAATCCGATAATTTAAGCTGATTATTTATTGTAAAGTAAAAATAGAAAAAATAAAATATATTGAAAATAGCTAAATAGTAAGAGCCTGGAAAAGAAAAAGAATAAATTTGCAAGGTCTGGCTTATTAAGTGAAAAACCATAAAAATGATCAAAAGGAAAAACTATAAATAATACTCAAGTCCAAAGCAATAATTTGTAGAATAAAAAACAGCTTCATAAGAATTACTGAAAAGAGAAGTTATATCGGATTGGTAAATAAAGTTAATTACCAGATTTATTTTTTCTGTTAATTTTATTCCAAGGGAAAAAAATGGACCATCTGCCAAAAATATCTTATTAGTTGCTAAAACCTGCTGATTATTTTCAATATATGGATAAGATAAAGCAAAGAAAAAACCTGTTTTTATTATAAAAATACTATCTTTGTCGTTAGCAATAACGCCTATTAATAATGAGATTGAAGGATTTATCCAGATAAGATCAAGTGCCTTATCGAAAAAAGGATAATAGTATTGCAAAGTGGCTTTTGCTCCGTAGAAAAAAAAGTCATGATTTTTAAAAAAATAGAAGGAAAACTGTTTGTAATAGTATTGACCTTCATAGGATGAATTACCACCAAATATATCATTTCCATATTCTAAATCGTTTAAATCGTATGTCAGTATTAACGAAAAATTATTTTGGGCACAGGTATTTATGGTAATAAAGGTAAATGCTAAGATAAATATTAACATTATATATAATATTCGAAATCTCATCGATTCCTCCTGATTTATTAAAGTGAAAGCCTGTATATTATCTATTTTCTATATTATTTTAAAAGCTTATATAATTATTGAAACCAGTAAATATGTGTTGGAAGGGGAGAAAGAATTTAATCGTTTATTGAAAAATAAGCCATATTAAACATAATGGGATAATTTATCAAGAAAAATATTAATTTTAATTAAATTTGTAAATTTGTATGATAAATAATAGAGATACAGTAATATAAATGATTGATGAAATAAATTTTTTATTTTTTTTCAATAGACTCATTAATAACAAAGATTCAATAAATTCGTTCTTCGCTAAAAAGTATGGGTAAATTCTCTGTAAAAATTAATATTGATGTATAAAATTAATTTAAATTTTAAAAAAAATATGTATCAGTTATCTATTGTTCTCGGGTTTTGACTTTCAACTTTCCAATGCTATACTCATATAAAAAAGAGAAGAGCCTTTTTTAAAATATGTGGAATATCAGATATTATTATGACTGGCTTATCTTTTAAGGCTCTTTTAAGAAGTTGAACAGAGTTTACTCCCCAGAATACTGGTTTGTAACCGTGTTCTGCAAACTTTTTAACCTTTTTAGTTCCAATAAAGTCAGCTTCCCAGTGTATAAAGTCAGCCTTTGCAAAGGGGTAAAACCACATCTTTTTAAGATATATTGGTAGTCCCTTTTTACTTACCAGAATACCTCTTGGAATAAGAGGTAGAATTTTTGAAAATCTATAAAGGCAGAAGGGATCAAAGCTACTCACTACGATCTTATTTTCAAGTTTGTATTGCTTTATAAGGTGGGCAACTTTTTGCTCAAGACCTATAGAAAAAAGTGAGTTGCTCTTTATTTCAAGATTTATAAATCTTCTATCCTTTAAAACTTCAAAAGCAGCTTCTAATGTTGGTATTGTAGTTTCTGAAAGTTTAACTATTTTATCTATATTACCTTTATCTAAAGATTCTTCAGTCATAAAGTCTTTCTCTTCGTTTTTTTTAGCCTGATTAATTTTTATAGATGCAGGTGTTAAAGAATTATTTTCAAAAAAAAGAGAAATCTTGAGGGATTCGATAGTTTGTGAAGAAACTTTTCTGATGTTTTTAGGGATATCAAAAAACCTGAATAGTGAGTAGTCATGGTAGACAAATAGCTTACCATCAGCTGAAACATTTGCATCAAGCTCTGTTCCATCTATATCGTAAGTTGATAAAAGTTTAAACGATTCAATCGAGTTTTCATGTTGTAGAACAGGGATGCCTCTATGACCAAGGATATATGGCGTTTTATTTAGTATAAAGTCTCTTGGTTTATACTTTAACTTAAAGTAGTGGAAAAAACCCCTGTACAATAAAAAAATAATAATAAAAATTAAGAACAAAACCAGAAGAATAGACAAGATGCAGGTTAAAAGCAGTATAAAACCATTGCTTGAGGCAAGATTTTTGCTAAACTCCCATAATATTGTACCCGCAGTCAACATAGATTGTTTCTCCTGTAATTCCAGTTGAAAGATCTGATACGAGAAAAGCGGCAGCATTGCCAACTTCGCTTGCGTTAACATTACGGCGAAGAGGTGCTTTTGTAGCTACATGATGAAGTATCTTTGAAAAGCCGGTAATTCCTCGTGCTGATAATGTGTTGATAGGACCAGCAGAGATTGCATTTACACGGATATTATCTGGACCGAGATCAGCCGCTAGGTACCTTGTCGAGGCTTCGAGAGCTGATTTTGCTACTCCCATGACATTGTAATTTGGAACGACTTTTTCAGAGCCATAATAGGTAAGAGTAACTATGGAGCCACCACTTTTCATAAGATTCGCCGCTCTTTTTGAGGTCGCAACGAGTGAATAGGTAGATATATCAAGTGCTATGCTAAATCCATCTCTTGATGTGTCAATAAAACGGCCATCAAGATCAGTGGTTTTAGCGAATGCCACAGCGTGGACCATAAAATCTATAGAATCCCAGATGTTTCCAACAGATTTGAAAAATTCATCTATTGAGCTATCCTTTGATACATCAAGGGGAAAATACTTTGCGTTTATCTTATCGGCAAGAGGAGCAACCCACTTTAAAAATCTATCATCAAGATAGGAAAATATTACTTCACCACCGAGATTATTTATCGCTTCACCACATGCCCAGGAGATAGAATGAGCATTTGCAAGACCTAAAACTATACCTCTTTTATTTTTTAATATCATAATTATTCCTTTCTCTTCATATATTTGAAGAATTATTCCTTACATTTTTTTACTTATTTCTTTTATTTTTTGCATTTCTCTCTCCGCTTAAATTAAGGTACAAAATCAAAATAATTAAACAGATATATGCAGGAGAGTCACCTATTTATTATTTATTTCTAAGTTGCTTGATTTTCTTTGTTAAAAGTGGGATGACTGTGAAAAGATCTCCTACGATTCCATAATCTGCAACTTTAAATATTGGTGCGTCAGGGTCACTATTTATCGCTATGATAGTCTTGCTTGACTGCATACCAACAAGATGCTGGATCTGACCTGAGATACCACATGCGATATAGATCTTTGGGTTTACAGTTCTTCCAGTTTGACCAACTTGATGCGAGTAAGGGATCCAACCAGCATCAACGCAGGCTCGTGAAGAACCAACAGCTGCGCCGAGAGCTTCTGCAAGTTCCTCTATAATCTTGAAGTTTTCAGCGGATTTTAATCCTCTTCCTCCAGAAACTATAATATTTGCCTCTGAAAGATTTACTGTACTTATCTGTTCCTTTATAAAATCGAGAAATTTAACCCTGGAGTCAATAAATTTCTCATCAAAATCAACTTCAACAATCTTCCCCTGGTGGTTTTCATCTATTGCAGCCTCTGGCATAACTTTATGCCTTACTGTGGACATTTGAGGTCGGTATGATGTACATACTATCCTTGCCATAATATTGCCACCGAATGCTGGCCTTGTCTGAACAAGTATTTTTTTATCTTTATCGATATCAAGTCCTGTGCAATCGGCTGTTAAACCAGTCCGAACGCTTACTGCTATCCTTGAAACAAGGCTTCTTCCAAGTGTAGTAGCTCCGGCAAGAAAAATCTCTGGTTTAAATCTCTTTACAAGGTCAGATATAGTGTTCGCATAGGTTTCCGAAGTATAATGAAGCAAAGCTGGGTGATCCACAAGATAGACAATATCTGCACCCCTTTTTATAAGGGAATCTGCAAGGTTTTTAACATTGTAGCCAAGTAATACTGCTGCACAGTGAGTATTTAAATCCTCTGCAAGCTTTCTGGCTTTACCAAGAAGCTCAAATGTTATTGAACTAAGTTTATTTTCTTCACATTCAGCAAATACCCAGACTCCACTGTATGATGACAGGTCATCCTTTACGATAGTTTGTCGTACAACTTCGATAGCCTCAGAAGGACAGGCTGAGACACAGGACATGCAGAGTGTGCATCTGTCTGGATCTATCTGGGCAGTATTGTCAATCATGGAAATGGCTGCAGCAGGGCAAACTCCAGTACAGATTTCGCAACCAGTACATTTATCTTTAATAACCTTGATTCCACTCATGTTTGTTTCATTCATATTAGTTTGACTCATAGAAGATCCTTTATCTCATTTAGTAATTGATCAACAACAATCTCGGGTTCACCGTGAAATATCTTACCTCCCACCTTGTGTGGAGGGGTAAATATTTCCACAACCGAAGTTGGAGAGCCAGAAAGTCCGACATCAGTATCAGGTAATTGCAGTTGTTTATTTGTAACCACCTGAATCTCTGCACTTTTCGCTCTCATCTTTCCCTTTAAAGATGGGGTTCTTGGTTCGTTTATCTCTTTTACAACTGTTATAATAGCTGGTAGCTTCACCTCGAGAGTTTCAACTCCATCTTCGAGTAACCTATTTACAATTATCTTTTTATTTTCTGAAAGTTCCACCTCTTTTAAATGGCTAACATAAGTAGCAGAGGGCAGTTTCAGATGAGCCGCTATGCCAGGTCCAACCTGAGCAGTATCACCATCCGAAGCCTGTTTACCGCAGATAACAAGATCAAACCCGCCCAGGTACTCAAGTGTCTTCGCCAGTATCAAACTAGTAGCCCAGGTGTCAGAACCAGCAAAAGCTCTATCACTAACAAGAACTGCTGAATCTATACCCATAGATATCGCTTCTCTAAGAGCTGATTCAGCTTGTGACGGGCCCATGGTTATAACATAGGTTTGACAACCATACTTTTCCTTTAACCTTATAGCTTCTTCTATGGCATACATATCGTATGGGTTGATTATGGACTCAACTCCTTCTCGAACAAGTGTTTTTGTCTTAGGATCTATTTTAACTTCCGTTGTATTTGGAACTTGCTTTATGCAAACTGCTACTCTCATTTACCAAACTCCTTAATAAGTTGAAGTGCTACTATATTTCTTTGAATCTGATTGGTCCCTTCATATATCTGTGTAATTTTTGCATCTCTTACAAACTTTTCTATCGGGTATTCTTTTATATATCCATAGCCACCAAAAAGCTGTAATGCATTAACAGAAACCTCCATGGCAACATCTGATGCATAAAATTTAGCAGCTGCTGATGCCCCACCAATATTTTTCTGTCCTGCATCAGCCGCTTTAGCGGTAGCATATACAAGAGCTCTTGCAGCTTCAATTTTTGCTCCCATATCTGCTATCATCCACTGGATTCCCTGGAATGATGTAATTTTTTGATTAAATTGAACTCTTTTATTAGCATAAGATATAGCAAGTTCCATGGCTCCCTGTGCTATACCAACTGCCTGAGCTGCAACGCCAGGTCTTGAATAGTCGAAAGTTTTCATCGTTGCAATAAATCCAAGTCCTTCCTGTCCACCAAGAAGTTGACTTTTATGAACTCTGCAGTCTTGAAATATTAGCTCTCTGGTGGGTGAGCATCTTATACCAAGTTTTTCTTCTTTTTTGCCAAATGAAAAGCCTTCTGTTCCTTTTTCAACGATGAAAGCCGAAATCCCTCGAGCTCCCTTTGTTTTATCGGTAACTGCGATAACTACATTTATGTCAGCAACACCACCATTGGTAATAAAGTGTTTAACACCATTTAATATATAGTAATCACCATCTTTCGTCGCAGTGGTCTTAACATTTGAGGCATCGGATCCAGCTTCTGGTTCTGTCAAGGCAAATGCACAGAGTGACTTTCCAGAAGCAACTTGTGGTAAATATTTTTGTTTTTGTTCTTCTGTTCCATTAAGAAGGATAGGAAACATACCTAAAAATGTTGCAGCGTAAGATGTTGCCACACCACCATCTACCCTGGCAACTTCTTCAACAGCAAGGCAAAGATCGAAGATCCCACCACCCATTCCACCAAACTTTTCAGGTATGCACAGGGCATTCATGTCAGCCTTTGCGAGTGCGCTTATAGCACTTTCAGGGAACTGTTCTTCTTCATCCCACTGTTTGCTGAAAGGCTTTATTTTTTCCTCAGCGATTTGTCTGGCAAGGTCTTTGACCATTTTTTGCTGTTCATTTAAACCGTAATCTAACATAATTCCTCCATATAGTATTGTCATGCTCGTCACTTCTGTAGCAGAGCATATTTTTATGTTTTTCGCTTTTTTGTGCTGTCAATTATAGATGCTTTTACATTACTTCCGGTTAATGCATGCGTTTTAAGCTCTTTATAGTTTCACTTTATATGACTTAGCCTCACAAACTAATAAAGAGCTATAAGTAATGATTTGCCGGATGATCCTGAATTTTCCCGAATATGTATACTATGTCGGGAGTGCTAATAATGAAATTAACAAAAAGATCTAATTTAATAAATTGTATTTTTCAATAAGCTGTAAATCTGAAAGTATATAACGATATATGACATCAAGACATCTTTTTCTATATGAATCAAATGTATTTTCATTGTCAAAAAGCCATTGAAGCATAAAACCATCTATGTTAGCTTTGATCATAGAGGAGGCAGCCTCTATATCTAGATCTTTTCTAAAATAACCCTGAGCAACACCATTTTTTATATAAGTTAAAGACTTTGAAAAGATTTCATTGTTAAGTTTTTCAATAGGTTGTCTGAAAAGTTCGAATCTTACTCCTTCATGAATAAAATCAATATAATAAAGATAAAATCTTCTATTTTCTTTTGTGGAGAGAAATGAATCATCAACTCTTATCTTTAGTTGTAAAACAGGATTTGACACAGAGTCAACTTTATGGATGAGCCTTTGTCCAATGCGATTGTTAACCCATTGAAGAGTTTCAATAAATAACTCCTCCATAGAGTCAAAGTAGTAAAACATCAGAGCTTGAGACATATTTGCTTTTTTAGCAATATCTGCAGCCCTTGTATTAGCAAATCCCTTTTCTATGACAGCAAGATAAGTTGCAATCATTATCTTGGTCTTTCTAGATTTAATAAGTTTTTCATTTCTTCCTTTAATTCTTCCCATTTTACCCTCAAATTTTATATAGTTTCTTATCGGATTACAAAAGTTACTTCAGCCTCGCAAGCTACTTCACCATTAACCTTTGCAATACCTTCTCCCATACCTCTACCATGACTGAAATGTGTAATTTTACATTCTATTTCTAACATATCACCAGGGACAACTTTTTTACGAAATTTAGCCTTATTTACAGTTAAAAAATAGGCAGTTTTGCCTTTATAGTCATCATGGTATAGTATAGCACATGCCCCAACTTGTGCAATGGCTTCAATCTGCAAAACTCCTGGCATGACCGGTTCATTGGGGAAATGTCCTTGAAAGTATGGTTCATTGTAAGAAATATTTTTATATCCTTTTGCGAAAACAAGCGGTTCAAGTTCTGTGATCCTATCGATCATTAAAAATGGATACCTGTGGGGAAGAATCTTCTGGATCTCCATAATATCAAGCATGATAGCCTCCTTAAAAAATAAAAATTTAATCTTAATTTATATACAATTTAAATAAACAAATAGAAGAAATTTTAAAATTCAATAACCATTGCACCATAGGTAAAACCAGCTCCAAAAGCCGTTAGCAAAACTTTCATACCATTTTTTATTTTTCCACAAGACATGGCATCATATAATGCAATAGGGATGGTGGCTGAAGAGATATTGGCATATTTATCGACAGTAATATGAACCTTACTTTGCTCAATCTCAAAATACTTGGTAATTGACTGGATAATTCGAATATTTGCCTGATGCGGTATGAAAAGGTCAATATCTTCTTTATTAAGATTTGCTCTAGAAAGAGCTTCTTTTGTTGAACTTATCATCATTGAAACAGCATCACGAAATACTGCCTTTCCATCCATCTTTATATAATGCATCTTATTATTAATAGATTCAATTGATGCCGGGTTCTTTGAACCACCAGCAGGCAAGATAAGATTCTGATGCTTGCTTCCATCAGCACTTATGTAAGAAGATAGAATGCCAGTATCACCCTCTATATGTTGAAATATGGCTGCAGCCGCTCCATCACCAAAGAGTACCGCTGTGTTTCTATCTTGAAGATCAAGTATTTTAGTAAGTTCTTCGACTGCAACAACTAAAATGCATTTATATCTCTGGCTTTCAAGAAAATTTCTGGCAACTTCTGCAGCATAGATAAAACCGGTGCAGCCAGCTAAAAGATCAAAAGCCGGGGTTGGAGGTAAGCCAAGTCTGTTTTGTAATATACAGGCGGTCGTGGGAAAAAGGTAATCAGGCGTAACAGTTGCAACTATAATAAGATCTATAGAATCCTTAGAAATTTTAGCTTTTTCAATAGCTTCAAGACAGGCAGGATAGGCAAGGTCACTGGCAGCTTGATCTTTATCACTAAAATATCTAACCTTTATGCCTGTTCGCTCGGTTATCCATTGATCTGATGTGTCAAGAATTTTTTCAAAATCGCTGTTTGTCATTGATTTTGATGGTAAATTCATTCCAATGCCTGTTATCTGAACAGCCATAGTTTGCTCCTTTGAAGATTAGGTTCTTCCGATAAATTAGTACTTTATTCTTTAACTTTCGACAGATATAAATGTACTTTATTTAAATAATCATGCACTTAATAAGCTAAAAAGTTAAAAAATTGTTTTGTGATAAGTGTAATAGCAGCCAAAAGTTTAAAGTCGATAATCTAGATCCAAGATTTTTCTATAAAAGTCATAAGTTTGATAAGTAGTAATCATAATTGCAATTTTGTCTATAAAAGTTTAAGAATGCAAAACCAAAAGTGTAAAAATGGGGATACCAAATCAAATAACTTATTATATAACTTAAGGAAATTTGCATAATATATATAACTGATTGGTTAATAAATAATATTTCTTAATATATACATTATATAAAAATAAAGTCAACCAAATTTTAAAAATAGATAAAGATTAAATGTATGTTGATAAAAAAAGATAAGATGCTATTATGCAAAATAAGGATATGTTATGAACAAAGTTAAGGCTAGATACTTTAAAACTTTAGAAAATGGAGATGTCAGGTGTCTTCTATGTCCCCATGCTTGCTTGATCAAAAGTAATGATTTTGGTTTATGCAAAACTCGTGAAAACATTGATGGAACCCTCTATGCACCTTTTTATGGAAAGGCTTCTTCTATAGCGATAGATCCGATAGAAAAAAAACCTCTATATCATTTTTATCCTGGAAGTTCTATCCTTTCAGTCGGAACAGTCGGATGTTCCTTTCACTGCCTATTTTGTCAAAATTATTCGATCTCTCAATATACGGATATTCATACTGAAGATATTAATGTTAAAGATTTAGACCTCATATTGAAACAAAAACATATAAATATGATTGCTTTTACATATTCTGAACCTCTTATATGGTTTGAAACAGTACTTGATTTTTCAAAAGAACTTAAAAAAATAAATCCCGACTATAAGATTGTTCTCGTCACAAATGGATATATAAATATTGATCCTTTAAATGAACTTCTCCCTTATGTTGATGCCATGAATATTGATCTTAAATCCTTTAACAATAGCTTCTATCAGAAATACTGTCAGGGTACTTTAGAGCCAGTTTTAAATGTCATTAGAATTGCCTCTAAAAACACTCATGTTGAGCTTACAACTCTTGTTATACCAGGTCTAAATGATACAGAGGATGAGATGGAGGCTATAACAAAGTTTATAGCTTCAATAAATCCAGATATCCCGCTTCACATTTCAAGATACTATCCTTGTTATAAGATGTCAACTGCTGCAACTTCTGAAAAAACAATATTTGATCTTACCAAGGTAGCAAAAAAAAACATTCACTATGTTTATCCGGGAAATGTATTTAATCTTGATGATTCTACAACATGCGAATGTGGTAACAGGTTGATTATCCGCAAAGGTTTCAGTTCAAAAATCGTGGGAATAAAAGAAAACAAGTGTACGGAGTGTGGTAAGAATATTTATGGTTTTTTTTGATATAAAAGCCAATTATGAAAATGATTGGTTCTTATTTTTAATTTAGGTTCATCCGACTGGTGCCTGGTTATTTTAAAAGCACATTTATAATAATCAAAAGTCTAAAGTCCAGGCGGAAAGTGAACTCTTCACTGTTTTTCTTTTTAAGGCAAAGCCTTACAAATAAATGAATATAGATTAGGTATAAAAAAAGCAAAATTTAATAGGAAGGACCTTTTTTTATGGGTTTATAGACCCAGGTGATAATCAAAAATGAAATAATTGAAGAGATGAAAATTAACAATTGATATAGATTCAGATTTTTTTGATTACCAGCAAATTGTAAAATATAGCATAAAACAATTAAAAATACATTTATTCTTAAAACTATCAAAGGCAAAAGTGGAAGGTCTTTAACGAAAAAGATACAGTAAAATGTACTGAAAATGAAGATACCTATATATATTAACCAGAAAATGTTTATAAGGTTATAGGCGATATTAAGCTTTAAGACTTTAATCTTAGTAAAACTCAAAGTTAATAAAAGAGAAAATATTATAATAAGAAAAATACAAAAACTTAAAAAATGATGTATTGAATTCTTAAAATAAGGGAAAAATAAAATCAAAGAAGCTAAAAAGCTCGCTAAAAATGATATAGAAAGAAAGTCTGAGAAAGACTGATACTTAAATGCAAGAGAGTTTATCGTTTTACTTGTCAAATCAGGTAAAATAAAAAAAACTAGTGAAACTGAAATCAATAATGTAACTATAACTTTCATTTTCTTTTTCTATATTAATAAATAGTAATAAATTTAATTTTTATCCGTGAGTTGGAATTTAAAGATGTTGAAAGGTCAAAAGCAAAAGTTTTATCTAAAGGATATCAACAGTCCTTTCCTGGTTAGGTTCGCTGGATACTTCAATATTAAGATAAATCCATTTTCTTATAGCACAATAGCCCCAATATGCAAAAATGCCAAGAGTCAAAATGCTTAACAGAACAGATATATAGACTATTCCCGCGACCTGTCCACCTTTTCCAGCGAATCTCAATTGCTTTCCATCAACAAACGAGTTTCTTGCATTCCAACGAGCTCGGACACATATAGCCCAGGGTAAATAAAAACCTAATGTTATCAATGTTAAAAAGGTTGTCCAGATAGTAAGCCAGAATAAACTTGCTCCTTTTCCCGTAAATTCTATAAAAGGTTTTTGGCTCTGTTCCATATTTAGCTCCAGATTTTATGGATAAAATAGTACTTTACAGCAATAATTTCGACATATGTAATATAATTCTTAAATTATAATTTTTCTACACTTTTTGTCGCCAGTATATCAGAGCCTGTTTCTGCAATATTACTTATTATTATCTGGTTAAGTTCGACGGGAGCATGAACCTGCGAATTTTTTATTATGTCCATTATTTCAAGCACAAGCCTTTTGGGAACTGGTTTTGAAGTTTTTACGGAAACTAATGGTAAATTGCCACCTATAACTTTTATTGATGTAGTTATTACTCTATGAGGGTCTGTAACTTCCTGCAATGCATAATCTTTTCCTGATTTACAGGTGTATCCACTTATCTCTGTGACTTTTTCATCATCATCGAGTGAAACCTTAATCTTGCAACCCATCGGACATTGTATACAAACCATATCAACATCTTTCATAAATAAAACTCCATATTAATAAATCTATAAAAAGAAGATTAAAGATCTATAATTTCAGTGACAAGAGAACTTTTTTTGAAGGAATCATCTATCTTTTCTGCTTTTATTTTTACTCGAACCATCTCACTTGGGATAAATGCAGATGGCTTGCCTTCATATATAATAGTGTTATCGCTTCTTACAACAAGTTTAGCTTTTTCTTTAGGTTTGTTCACCCTTATGTAAAGTTCAAGATCTGAGTTTTCAACATAATAAGAACAGTTGATGACTCCAACACCATTTCCTTTTTTTATAGGGTATCTTGCTGGATTATTACCATTTTTTATATAATTTACAGCAGATCTTCCAGCCATTTCACCTTGATATGTAACATAGTCAACGAGATCATATATTATAACGCAATTACCCGCTGAAAAAATCCAGTCTTTATCTGTACGCATACAATTGTCTACTATGACACCTCTTGACTTACCGTCAATAGAAAAATAATCCATAATAGGTGTCGTTGATGGAACCAACCCAACAGAAAGAACAAGAGTATCAACACTCCATGACCTCTGTGTTCCCTCTATAATATTGTAGTTTTCATCGAGAGATGATGTTATCACTTCTCTTAGTCTTCCATCTCCTCTTACTTCTGTTACTGTCGTTGAAAGGAGTAATGGTATACCAAAATCTTTGAGGCATTGGTCAATATTTCGTGCAAGACCACCAGGGTACGGCATTCTTTCACAAACAGCAACAACCTCTACACCCTCAAGTGTCAATCTTCTTGCCATAATCAAACCTATATCACCAGAACCAAGTATCAAAGCTTTTGTTCCCGGTAGCCTATTTTCTATATTTGTCAATCTTTGAGCCACTCCAGCTGTAAATATACCTGAAACTCTATCTCCAGGTATCAAAAGGGAACCAAAAGGTCTTTCTCTTGCTCCAGCGGTATATATAAGAGCCTTACATGCTATGAGTTTTATTCCTTCCTCAGATGCAAATATGGCTGTTTTATTTTTAAGATCAAGTTGCAAAAGAAAATGATTAAATAGAAATTGTATTCCTGATTCTTTAGTTTTAGAATAAAGCTGATAAGCAAATTCTGGGCCTGTAAACTCTTTTTTAAAGTAATGGAGACCAAAACCATTATGTATACATTGATTTAATATACCGCCAGCATCAGGGTTTCTTTCAACTACTATAACCGAAACTCCGCTATTTGCAGCACATATGGCAGCACCCATCCCAGCTGCTCCTGCACCTATAACCAGAATATCTGTTTCTAATCTATTCATTTTCTAACCTTCCCATCGACAACATAAGATTTAGCATTGTTATATACAATCTTTTCAAGTGGAAAACCAAGTTCTCTACTGAGGATCTGTAAGATCTTATGAGTGCAAAAACCTCCCTGGCACTCCCCAAACATCGCTCTTGTACGAAATTTTATAGCATCTAAAGTTGTTGCTCCTCTTTTTATAGCCTCAATCACCTCTTTTTCAGTTATCTTATTGCACACACAAACAAATCTTCCGGCTTCAGGGTATCTTTGTATCTCTTTATCGTAATCTTCAAGGCTAATATTGTTGTAATAGTGAAAGATTTTTTTACGGTAAGGATTGTAGTCTTTTTTTAAATTAAACTTGAGATTGTAAGTTTTTTGAAGCTCTTCGCAAGTCCACTGTGCTATTGCAGGAGCAGCAGTAAGTCCTGGGGAACGCATACCTGCAACATTGAAAAAACCATAGATTTTTCTGCTTGCACCTAAATAAAAGTCCTTTTGAGAAGTTTCCGGTCTGCAACCAGCGAAAGTTTTAACTGTTTCTTTAATATCTATGCCAGGAATCAATTTTTTGGCATTTTCAACTATCTGTTCCAATCCTTCACTTGAAGTCGCTCTTAAGTCTTTAAGGCGATAATTTAGATCTGATGATGTTGGACCAAGCAAGATACCTTTATCAACTGTTGGGATAACCAGGATACCCTTTCCCATCTTCGAAGGGGTGGGGAATATGATACTATGTATGAGATCTGCTGTTGTGAATTTATTTAAAAGTATATATTCACCAATTCTTGGATGAATGGGTATTGCAACATCTTTCGCCATGTTTGCAATTCTGTCTGCATATAAACCAGCAGCATTAATCACATAATCAACCTGATATTCATGCTTATCTGTAATTACTCTTCTGATCTTGTTTCCCTGAGCATCGATATCGATAACTTCTTCATTAAAGTGAAATTCAACACCATTTGCAGCAGCATTTTCTGTTGCAGCAATGCATATCTGCCATGGCTCTGTAATACCGGCGCTGGGAGCATAAAGAGAAGCAACAACATCAGGGTTGATATTTGGCTCCATATCGAGAATTTCATCTCTTTCTAAAATCCTTAGATTTCGTATATTGTTATTTAAGCCTTGCTGATATAGCTTGTTCAGAACATTTCTTTGTTCATTATTGAACGCAAGAACATGTGAACCAACCCTGACGACTTCTATATCAAGCTGCCTGGCAAGTTCGTCGTAAAGCATGTTACCTTTACTACAAAACCTGGCTCTATAAGTTCCTGGTTCATCATCATAGCCAGCATGAATTATAGCTGAATTTGCCTTTGAGACACCAAGTCCCGCATCATATTCTTTTTCTATAAGCATAACTTCAATATCGAACCTGCCAAGTTGTCTTGCTATCAAAGTGCCAACTATTCCACCACCGATTATGCAAATCCTCATATATACTTCTCCACCAATTTTGTAGTCTTAATTAAATCTTTAACTCTATTTGCCTTTTGAGAAGAGCTGTTCAACTTGTTTACGACTCCCAGCATACACAGGATAACTTTCAAATAGCTGTTTTTGAAGGTTTGGGTTGTTATCGGTATTTGAAAAGAGGTGATTCCAGGTGTTTATGTATATGATAATTCTTGAGTCTTTTAAAATAAAATTGCTTCCATCAATGGATTCCTGATAATGAACTATCTTTTTTTTATAGAAAGTCTGATCTTTTGAAAAAACATCACTAAAAATAACCTTTTCAACCTTCCAGATATCATCCGGCGTCTTAATAAATGAGATTGTAAAAGACTCGGTATCCATTAATCTATGGTATTTAAAATATCTAAAAATATCGTAGAAAAAGTTTAGAAAAAAATCTGGGTAATCTTCATCAGCAAAGATGCAGGTATATTGATAGATGACTTTATTATCCTGATTCTGTATTAGATCCAGAGCAACTCCAGTAAGACCATTTCCCCCTTTTTGAATATCAACTTGAGGTGAAACAAATACAGGGAGAAATACCTTATCGATATTTATGGTTTCAAGTGTTATTTTACTGGAAGAGCAACCAGCAAATAAAAAAAACAAGATAAATAGCAGGACTAAGTTGAGAATAGTATGTTTTTTTTTCATTTTTATATCCTGAATTTGACTATTTTTAGGACTTCCGCTTACTTTTTAACATTAAAGCAATATTTGTATAGCCTGGTCATACAAACTAACGAAGAGAGCGAAGATAATTTGCTGGATGAACTTTATATTATTTATTCTTCTAATCAAATATATAACAATTAAGCTAAAAGTCTATTTCAAAATAGTATTTTACTAATTTTAATCTCTTGTTATTATTAGTTAATCTTGGTTAATGTGTACTTTCCATGCTCTTTTCAAAGTGCAAGCAAGACAAGCGCTGGTTTTATAAAATATTTATCATACTGACTCTAGACTCTAGACTTTCGACTTTTATTAAGCAATGAATAGAAATGAAATTTATTTTTTAAAAGAGGACAGATGAAAGGTGAATATGCTGCTTTGATAACAGCTTTATGCTGGACATTTAACTCCCTTTTTTTCTCGCTTGCAGGAAGAAAAGTTGGCTCACAGGTTGTTAATCATTTAAGGCTCTGGATAGCATTTATATTTATGGGAATCATTAATCTATTGAGTTTTAAGTTATTCTTCCCTTATAAACTTCCATCCAGATCTATTTTCTTTTTAAGCTTATCAGGCCTTATTGGTTTTACTTTAGGGGATGCAGCACTTTTTGAGTCTTTAGTCCTTATAGGTCCACGTTTATCCATGACGATAATGGCTACTAATCCTATTATTGGAGCCATCCTTTCATGGATAATATTAGATGAAAAGCTAGGTTACTGGCATATTCTTTGTATTGCAATAACCATAGGTTCTGTTATATTTGTTATTTCAGAAAAGCATGAGAATGAAAATTTTGATAAATCTAAAAGACTTCCTGGTATTATTTTAGCTTCTATTGGTTCAATATGCCAGGCAACAGGGATGCTTCTTTCAAAGATTGGGCTTTCCAGTGGTGCGTCTGCGATTCAAGGGAACATGATAAGGGTAACAGCTGGTTTATTTTTTATGGTTTTATACATCGTTTTTAAAGGTCAATTTGTTGAACATTTTAAAAAGATGAAGGATATTAAAAGTGCACTTTATATCTTATTTGGTGCTATTTTAGGTCCAGTTATAGGGGTCAGTCTAGCCTTATATGCCATATCAAATACAAAGATTGGCATAGCAACAACTATCACAGCTATTTCCCCTATTCTTTTGATTCCATTGTCAGCTCTTATTTATAAGGAAAAAATAACAATAAGAACAATTATCGGAACAATATTCACAATAGCCGGAGCTTCCGCATTGTTTTTTATATAACAGTCGAAAGTAGAGCAGTCTAAAGTCTAAAGTCCGGGAAAAATAGTTTTATAAATACAGTCCAGAATTCGGCGAAAGACATCTTTTTGTAATTATATAATATTGAAAAGTTTTTTGATAAAACGATAGATAAAAAAATCTATATGTATGATATAAGATTAACTAAATATTATATAAAAAATCAATAAAGTAAAAATGGAACCAATACATCAAAACCTAAATTTAAGACAGATTTGTATTGAAAATAAGGATGAAAGATTTTATGGACAAAAGTAATTTGAACAATAATAACAAAACTCTGGATGTCTTACTTATATTGTTTCTTCCTCTTTTATTTGCACCATTCATAATTTCAAAAAAATTGCTAAATATCTTTATATATTGCTCCAATGAATATCCATACACACTGAGTTTTATAAAGTTTGCTATACTTGCAACGTTTGGCGAGATTGTTTCCTATAGAATATCGCGTAAATCTTATCCAGATAAAAGTTTCGGTATTTTACCAAAAATGGTTGTATGGGGTATTCTTGGTATGGCTATTAAAGCTTCTTTTGTAATATTTGGGAGTGGTTCTGTGGCTCTACTGAATTCTATAATTCCATCGATAAAGCTTACTGTTTTAAGTACAAAAGGTTTCTCTTATTTAAAATTATTTGCATCTTTTTTTGTTAGTTTAACTATGAATCTTGTTTTTGCTCCTGTTATGATGACCTGTCATAAAATGTTAGATATCATAATTATTGAATCAAATGGAACATTCAGGGGATTTTTCAAAAAAAATAGTTTTGGAAATCTTTTATCAAAAGTTAATTGGGAAGAATATGGTGGTTTTGTGCTGGCAAAAACAATTCCATTTTTCTGGATTCCTGCACATACGATAACATTTTTACTACCTGCGAGTTTTCAAGTTCTTTTTGCAGCCTTATTATCCATAATGCTGGGTATATTCCTTGCTTATAAACCCAAAAGCAAAAATAAAATTTAATGAATTAAAAATAGAAATCGAAGCTTAAAAAAATAGAGTTGATATTAATGGTGCTCTTGCATATATATTAAAAAACTTTATTTAAAAATATTAACTTATTTACAGATTTGTTCAACGATTTGTATTGACTCTCCTATATAATCACCAGGTTTAAGTTTTAGAAGTTTTTCTTTTTCATCTTGTGGTATATCAAGCTTCTGAATAAAATCGAGTATTTGTTCGTAAGTTACATCTTTTCCTCTTGTGAATTGTTTCATAATCTCATAGGCATTTTTGACACCACATTTACGAAGAATAGTTTGTATGGCTTCTGCCAGAACAACCGTGTTTTTGGCGAGATCTTGCTCAGCATTTTTTTCGTTAAATTGAATCCTGTCAAACCCTTTTTTAAGTGAGTAAAGGCCAAGCTCAAAGTGGCCTAATAAAACACCGAAGTTTCTTAATACAGTAGAATCTGAAAGATCTCTTTGCAAAAAGGTTGAAGGAAGTTTTCTTGAAAAAAGTTGAGATAGGCAAATAGTAAGTTCCATATTTCCCCAGCAGTTTTCGAAATCTATCGGGTTAACTTTATGAGGCATGGTTGAAGAACCTATTTCTCCTTCAACAGCCTTTTGACCAATGTATCCATACGATCCATAAAGCCAGATATCCTTGCAAAGATCTATTAAAATGGTGCTTATAAGTTGAATTTCATTGCAGTGTCTGGCTATCCAATCGTGAGGCTCAATTTGCTTTGTACAGATATTTATCTCAAAGCCAAACTTTGTAATAAAATTCTTTGCAATATCTATCCAGTTAAGATCAGGATATGCTACCTTTAAAGCGGCGTAATTTCCAACAGCACCTGAAAATTTTGCTTCAATCTTTATATTCTTTAATACAAGATATGAATTTTGCAATCTTTGTACAAAATATGCAAATTCTTTTCCCAATGTTGTAGGAGTCGCTGGTTGCCCATGAGTTCTTCCAGGAATTGCAAGAGTTTTTGAAGCTAAGGCGAGTTGTTTTAAGGAAGAGATAATATTTTCTAAATGAGGCATCAAATAATTTTCCTTGAATCCATTGAATAATAATGCATAAGAAAGATTTGTAACATCTTCAGAGGTTATACCGAAATGAATAAACTCGCTATTCTCATTTTTTAGAATATCTCTTAAAAGATATTCAACTGGTTTAACATCATGGTTTAGTGAAGTTTCCAGTTCTTTGAATTTGAAAAAATCATTTAGAGAGAAATCATCATGGAATTTATCAAGAGCTTTATGAATATTTTTATTTAAAACAAAGCCTATGGGAGAATCTTCACCACATAAAAAATGAAGCCATTGTATTTCAACGAAGATTCTTTTTTTTATAAGTGCAAATTCTGAAAAATATTCTGAAATAAATGATATATTCTTAAAATATCTACCATCAAGAGGGCTTATTGCATAAGCTTCAAACATTTTTTTATAACTTTCAAATTTACCATTTTCAATTACTTCATTTTGCATAAAGTATCCTTTATTAAAGATAGTAAGTTATTCTTTTTATTTATCTTTTATATTATCAGGTCAGGGAATTTTTGCATTTTTATATCGTTTCACTAATAAAAAAATATATTATTAGAATTTGTGCAGTTGAACGTTTGGTTATTGAATTATGATAATAAAAATAGAAATCTAAATTTTCTTCTTTAGATTTTTAACTTTTGGTTGGTAAGTTTTCAACTTTCAGCTTTCGACTATAATAATAAAGGTACAATTCCCGAACTTTTGACTTTAGACAGTTATATAAAATTTCTATTAAAAAATATACAGGTTTAGCTCTTTTGATAGTCTTCTTCTTTGCCTGAATCCATTCCCCATTTTTTAAGTTTATTGTAAAGTGTTTTTCTTCCAATGCCAGATATTTGAGCAACCTTTGCCTTGTTCTTATACTTTTGGAGTAGCTGTGTTATATATATTTTTTCTATATCTTCAAGCGGTGTCCCAAGCTTTATTTTTATGGTTTCATAATCCTGATTTCCATCAGATAGTGAAAATTCAGGTTTTTTTGAAATTTCATCCATAATGTAAGATGGAATATGAACAACATCAAGAATTTCGTCTCTTGATAGGATAACCATATTTTCTATAACATTCATAAGCTCTCGAACATTTCCACTCCAACTATATGCCATAAGCACCCTTAAGGCTCTTGGAGTAATGCCCACAATCTCTTTTGAATGTTCTTTTGAAAATCTATCGATAAAATGTTTAACAAGCAAAGGTATATCTTCAACTCTTTCACGAAGAGGTGGCATATGAATATTTATGACATTTAACCGAAAGTAGAGATCCTCTCTAAATGTTCCTTCCTTTATTTTCTCAGCTAAATTTTTGTTTGTTGCAGATATTATACGAACATCAACAGTAATAGGTTGTTCACCACCGACTCTTTCAAACTGTTTGTGTTGCAGAACTCTTAAAAGCTTTACCTGAATGTTTTGAGACACTTCACCTATCTCATCAAGGAATATAGTGCCTTCATTTGCAAGTTCGAATCTACCCAGTCTGGTTTTTATAGCACCGGTGAAAGCACCTTTTTCATGTCCAAATAGCTCACTTTCTAGGAGTGTTTCAGTTAGTGCAGCACAATTTACTTTTACAAGTTGTCCCTTTCTTCCAGAGAGCTTATGTATCGCTTCAGCTATCTCTTCTTTTCCAGTTCCTGTTTCCCCTGTTATCAAAACTGAAGCTTTAGTTGGTGCTACCTGTGTAACTGTTTCATAAATCTCAACCATCTTTTTAGATTTTCCAATAATTTTCTGAAAGGCTATGCTTTCAGAAAGTTTACTTTTTAAAGAGATATTTTCCTTTTTTATCTCCTTAAGTTCTATAGCTTTTTTTACTATAAGTACAATCTTATCAATATTTTCAAATGGCTTTATAAAAAAGTCATACACACCTTCTTTCATAAGCTCAACAGCATCGGAAGCAGTTGCTTTACCAGACATAACAATAACCGGAAGATATGGATAACTATTCTTGATCTTTTGAAACAACTGTTGACCGCTCATTTCTGGCATTACAAGATCAGTTATTACAAGATCAATATTATCTATATTTTCATCAATATATTGCCACGCATTAGCTGCATTTTGAAAAGTTGTAACCTCCAGGCCATGCATCTGAAAAAGTCTGGATAAAGCATCTGCTATTGATAATTCATCATCTACAATAACTATAAATCCCATGTTTAGTAGTCCGTTCTAGTTTATAATTTTAACCAATATTGAAAGTTTTCAATTAAAAGTCAGCTGATTTAGATAGAAATAACTTCCATAATTTTTAAGAGTCCTTCTTTGTCAACAAGAACAACATCTCGATTCTCAGCCCATTTTAAGGCATTTTCTGGAAACTCTCCTGGAAAGATAATATATAATTTGGAACAATTGGATGTTAACATCTTTTCTTTCATTAAAAAGAGTTCATCATCTGCAAAGGAACTTTCCATTATTCTGTAAAACACAAAGAAACAGTTATCTTTTTTATTGGATGCTTCAGGAGAAAGAGCCATGGGTATGGCTATAGAATAAACAAATTTGCTATAGTTAATAAACTCAAGTGGCTTATAGTTGAAAGTTGCAATTATTTTTGTGGCAATAGCCTCAAAATCATCTTTTTTTGCTATCATATATTCTTTCAGTTTATCATTGAGTGAGAGTTCACCGTAGATAGCTATTTTTGTCTGGATATCCTGATAATCAGCTCTTTCTATATATATTTCTCGAAAAAATTCCATGGCTTTATTTACCTGTCCAAGCTTTTCATAGCAACAACCAGCTTTATATTTTGCAGCTAAAAGATTTTCTTTATCAGTTAAGTTTGAAATAGCTTTCAAAAAAAAGTTCAGAGCTTCTTCTGTCTTTCCTGAGTTCATAAGAAGATTACCAAGATTTAGATAAGTAAGTCCTTTGAATTTGATGGAATAAACTGACTTTGAAAAATAAAGCAAAGCATTATTCGCCTGAGAAAGCCTTAACGAAAGTAAACCAAGGTAATAGTATGCATCATAAAGTTTTGGTTGTAACTCCACCGCTTTTTTAAGATGATAATCGGCATCATTATTCAGTCCGGTCATATAGTAAAGTCTACCAAGGTTGTAGTGGGCAATAGGATTGGCATTGTTTAGAGTAAGTGCTTGTTTATAATAGTTTGTGGCATTACCAAATTTCTTTTTTGAAAAAAAGATATCTCCAATTTGCATGAGATAGTATGGATCTTCTGGAAATTGTTTTGCCAGGAATAAAAACTCTCCGAGTGCATCATCAATTCTACCAACTTTAGATAATAATTCTGCAAGTTTTATATGAATCATCAGTTGTTCATTATCTGAAATAAAGCCACCCTCTTTCAAACATTTTTGATATTCCATTATCGCAGTATTGGGATCCCCTTTTTTTTCAAAAATTTCAGCCATGTACATATGAGTTCGCGGGTTGGCTTTCCCTTGCTGGATAATTTTAGTGAGTTTTTCAAGGGCTTCATCAAGTTTATTGTTGTCTATCATTTGTTTAATGGAATCAAGTTTGAAAAGTGGGTTACGAACAATGATAAAATACAAAACAGAACTTATAATGACAACTATTACAACAATGGATATGATTATTTCTATACTCATCAAATTTATTATATTACTTTGAAATATTTTTTCAACATAACATTGATTTTACGAAAAATAAGTTCATCCAGCAAATTAGTACCTCTCGCTATTCGCTTTTTTGTAAGGATTAGCTGTATATAGAATTATGAAAAGAGAAATAAAAATATAAGACAATGTATATTTATTCTTGCTTTCATAATTTATACATATCTTTTTAAATAAGCAGGCAATTGCCGGATGAACGGAAAAATATTGTCCATCGAATTCATAATTTGCGAATTAAAGTTATTCAATTTTTCTGAAATTCAAGGTAAAATTTAAATTATTTAAAGAATTCTGCATTATCAAAAGTTCTATGAAGAGAAAGGCTAGAAATAACCTTTTTATCCTGAGAAGATGTGCTATTTGAAATTATTTTGTAGGCAAGTTCGCCAATAGAAGGTCCCAGCATGAAACCCTGGCCACACATGCCTGCAAGTAAAAGGACATTGTTATCTAAAAGCTCTATTATAGGATTCCCATCAGGAGTATTTGGGTAAAACCCTCGCCATATTCGTCTGATTCGAAGATTTCCTAAAATTGGATAAACATCGAATAATCTTTTTGAAAATTGAAGAAGAAAATTTGATGTGGAAAGTTCACCATCTCCATAAATAGAAGGATTAGGCGTTAGACAAAAAACTATCTGTCCTTCTTTGTTCTGATAAAAATAGATATTTTTTGAGTCATCATAAACCCTCATATCTACAATCATTGGGTTGAAAAGCCTTGCTATAGGCTCTGTAATACCAGCTTCATGGCAATCTGGTTTAATGGGAATGTCAACATTTAAAATATCTTTAAAATTATTTGCATCTTTACCTGTTGAGAGAATAACGAAATTTGAATAATATATGTCCTTAGAAGTTTTAACTCCTATTACTTTATCACCTTTTGTTATAAGTTCCAGAGCTTCTTCTTCAAAGTTAAATTCTGCTCCAGAAAGCAGAGCATTTTTATAAAATGAGTAGTTTGATTTTAAAGGAGAAGCACTACCATCTTCTGGAGAATAAAGTGCACCGAGAAGTCCATCTTTCACTAAATCTGGTGCTATTTCTAAAGCTTCCTCTTTGGAGATAAAGTTAATATTAAGGCCAATACTTTTTTGGAATTTTAATTGTGACAGAACTGAAACCTTGTCCTCTTCTTTATAAATAGGGTAAAAGTAGCCACCTTCAAACCAGTTGATATCATCTCCAGTATTCATGAACCAATTTTTAAATATTTCAATCGAACGCAAACAGAGCATGGCTTTAGCATAATCAGAGTGAGTTGCTCTTATACCACCTATTGCAGCTCTATTCTGGCCTCTACCAGGAGCTTTATTTTTTTCTATTACAAGAGTTTTTAGTCTATTCTTAGCACAAAAATATGCTGTAGGAGTTCCTATTGAGCCAGAACCAATAATTATTAGATCGTATTTTTTATTTTGCATAATTAATCCTATTTTGATTCTTCTAAACTTTAAAAAATCGATTTTATTTATTTTTTATTAAAGTTAAGTGTCTATCCAATATTATATTTTTAGTCTTTTTCCTTCTTTTTGCTATTAATATTATCAAAATTGAGTTTAACCTTATTGCCTGCAAAATACTTAAAGGGAACCTCGACTATTAAAGGCCTCGGCTTATTTGGTTCTACAACATTTTTATTTATTCCTTCTTCTCTTAAAATAGATGTTATAGTTGTTGAACATGTTTTGCCACCACAGGCTCCCATCGAAAGCCTTGTTGCTGCCTTTATAAAATTAATATCTTTTATACCAAGCCTTATTATTTCTTTGACATCTTCAACTTTAACTCTTTCGCATATACAGACAAAGGAAGGATCATTATTTGTATTTTCTATAGATAAATTAGAAGAATTATTATTTAGAGAGTTTTTTAAGATATTACTTGAATCTCTGACATAATTGCCTTCGATAACCATATTTTGCAGTGGGAGTCTAAATCCTGCAGCTAAATTAGCAATCTTCTCATCGACATACAAGGATATTAAACTTCTCTTATCCTTCAAAAAATGTTTTATTCCAGCAAATTCTCCTGTACCTATGATATTACCATCAATATCTGTAAGCTGGTACTCATCAACTGGAAGAAATTTATCAAGAAACTCAAATGGGAAAGTTACCATTACCTTATTATCTTTTCTTTTTCTTTTATCAACTAAGGTTATTGCAAGCGCTGGACAGGTTAAAACACACTTTGCGCAACCAGTACAACCAGTTTGATAAAGTGGAAGATCGTATATAGGATCTCCATCAATTTTAATAGCATGTGCAGGGCATGAGGTCACGCATGGATTGCATGGTATCTGTTGATAACAAAAGATTGAAGGGTAAACTTCACCTGAAAAATTTTGTTTTTGTCTTATTTCATCAGGATCAAAAACTTTTCCACCTGGCAATTTAAGTACTTTTTCTTTTTCAAAAAGCGAATCTTCAAAAACTAAAGATTTATTTAAATTTTTAATTAACCTAAGAGCAGCAAGCTTACCTGAAAACATAGCTGAACTTGCCTCAGCTATTTCATTTGCATCACCAGCTTTATATAGTTGTATTGACGATCTTTTAAGAGAATCTTCCATTTCATTGTTTTCAGCTAATCCAACAGCAATAAGTAAAGTATCTATAGAAAAAGTTATTATTTTATTATAATCAGGTTTAAAATCCTTATCGACAGGGGCTATTTTTACAGCATTTACTCTCTCTTCTCCTTGTGCCTCTATAACTGAATGAGAAAAATATACAGGCACACCATATCTCTTTATTTTATCCAGGTGAACTTTATAGCCGCTTTGTTTTGGTAATACATCAGCTATTCCAACAACTTCTATCCCGGCTTGTAAAGCGTGGTAAGCAGCAATAAGTCCTACATTTCCAGCTCCAACTATAAATATTTTTGAAGATCCCTTTATAAGATCTCTATTTAAAAGAGTTTGAAATGCTCCAGCTCCAAATATTCCAGGCAGATGATTGTTTTTAAAGGACAGATATTTCTCCCTGGCTCCAGTGCAAAGGATTACAGAATTTGTTTCAACTATATAGTAGTTTTGAGAATCAAAAAGACCTATCTTATTGTTTTCAAAGGCTCCAATAAAATAGGTATTTGTAAATATTTTAAGGTTGTTGATTTTTGAATTTTCTTTAAGTTTATCTTCAAGTATTTTAGCTATCTCAAAACCTCTTGTCCCAGCATAACAATCTTCTTTTGAGCCAAAAAACTTATGAGTTTGAAGAAGAAGTTTACCACCAAGAGCCTGTTTGTCATCCACAAGAATAACTTTCAAAGATGAATTATTAAGCAATTCGAAACAGGCAGATAATCCGGATGGTCCCCCACCTATAACAACTACATCTGCTTTTGTTTCATAAATATCTGGAAAAGATTCTAGTTTTTCTCGTTTTAAGGAAGGAAGACTTTCAACAGAGTATAATCTCATATTATCTTGAATGGCAGTCATACAACCTTTAACAATATATCCATCAGCAATAATCCTGCATTGAGCACACATGCCATTAGCGCAGAAAAGTCCCTGATAAGAGTTATCATGAAGATTTTTACCAATGTTGTATATGCCATAAGATGCAAGGGCTGATGTTATCATCATCCCTTCATATCCGTAATATTTTTTATCATTGTAATAGAAAGTAATTTTATTCTTATAATTAGATTGGAGTACGGGATGTTCCCTTATTATTGACCCCTCAAGGGGAGAAGAACACGAGTTGCTTTCATTTGAATTATTTTTAAAGTTATTATCTGGCTTTTTGTTCACAAATTTACCCTCTAAAGTTAATAAGATTATTTTATGTTTTTCTCTTTTTTTATGGCTTAGCCACAAAAACAAGGCAAACGATATATTTCCTTTTTTTATTCTATACAACTTAAGATTAATTATCACCCACATAAAAAAGCGATGTAATAATATAAATATGAAATGAATTTATGAAAATTTAGTTTTATTTAATTTAGATAAAATATAGTTTAAGTCAAGGAACTTTGGTGTTTTCACTGCATGTGGATCTTCTCTCTTTGATATTGTGAAAGTATAAAATGCCACAAATTATGAATTAAAATCTAGATTGTTGTATAACCTGTTATGGATATGATAGGAAATTTAATATTAATGTTGTTTTTTTTATTCTATTGGATCAAATATGCATTGCTTTAATATTATTTTTAATATCGATATTTCTGGACTTTCGACTGTAGTATAAAATCTTTTTCCTGAACTTTAAACTGTGGACTTTCGGCTGAAGTATTCAGCTAAAAGCAAAATCAAGTATTCCTAAAGAGAGTGAATATATATATATTATTGGATCCATTGAGATTTAATAAATCTGAAAGATAAGCAACAGTTTTGCCAGTTGTATATATATCATCAACCAAAAGTATTTTTTTATTTTCTATTATTTTTTTAGATTTTTGCAATAAGCTGAATCTATTGGCAAATTCCGTGGCACTGCTTTTATCTCTATCTATATGTCGATAGGAAAAACCTGTTTCCTTAAAACATTTTATAAGAGGTTTATTTAACTGTTTAGAAATGATTTGTGCAAATTTTTGTGAAGGATTATAATTTCTGACATATTTTTTTTGAAGAGAAATGGGAACAAAGGTAATTATATCAATTTTATCCTTTATCGAATAATTAAAATAATCATTATGTTTCAAATTAACTTCATCTTTTATATCTTTAGTATTGAAAGCGAAATAAGTTTTTACAAGAGTTATAAAAAAATTTAAAGCAATACTATTTTTTTTGTATTTTGCCTCAAGATAAAGGTTATAGAGGTTTTCCTGTAAAGGGAGAAGCGAATAATTTGAAACAAAGGAGCTGTGATGAAATTTGCTGCACCTTTCTTCTTTATTTAGAGGATAAGAACATACTTTGCATCGATTAAAGTTGTGTATCATATTTTCAATATCCACTATACATTTTGAACAAATGCGCAATCGAAAATATTGATTTTTGGATAGAATTTGATCAGCCTGTATATTTTTAGCAGATGTATAATTATTTATGTTGTTGAAATAAGCGTATTTATTTTCATTTTTACAAATCAAACACTGATTTTCGCCAAACAACTGGAGTATTGGCTCAAGAAAATAATAAATAAGGTAAATAATTTTTTGTTGAAGTTTCACTTTTTTCCTTATTTTTGAAAGAAATTTACATCTGGCTTACAGAATTAATTTTGTTTTTGGGCAGGTAAAAATATTTTTTATCGATAAAGGAAGATAAAAAACGGGGGTATTAATTTTATGTTTCTGGAAATCAAAACTAAATTTTACTTATAAGGACAAAAAGAACTATGAGTTGAATTTTTAATATATTTTCCATCAAGTCTGTCAGCTTTAGACACTACTGCTAAACCATTTTTGCGAAGTTTATAAAGTATCTCTTTTCTTCTTTCGGGGTTATTAAAACAACCCGGGCAAACACCTATTGTGATATGTTTTCCTGCTTTATCTTTCACTTCAATAAATGCTCTTTCCTCACTAATAGCTAAAATACGAGATTCTTTTGTTAAATAACCTTTCATAAATTTTACTTTTCTGTTTTTATTTTATTTTTTAGATCCTGGACAGTTGTCCCATATTGCTCTATAAAATCTCTCAATGGGATATCTATTGGTGCATCTTCTGGAAGTCCAAGAATTTTAATGACCTCTGAAGGTGATATTTTTAATTCTAGAGCTATTTCAGAAATACTCATAGAGCCTTTAATATCAAACCCAGCTGGAACAACGAAGTTGAGTCTTTCACTATTTGTGGGATTGTCGATTGAGATCTGCTGTTTTGTTATTGGTAGTGATAAACCTTGTATGGGGACCAAAGAACCAAGGATATAAGTTAATAGAAAAAGAGTGACTATTAAAATTCCTGAAAATAAAGGATTTATTTTTATTCGAAATGTTTTAAGTTTTAAGGTTTCTTTTTTTGTGGGGCATTTAGAGATGCATTCGAAGCAATTTATACACTCAGAAGAACTAACTTTTTCTTTTTCCATTATTTCAATATTCATAGGACATATTTGATCGCATTTTTTACATGTGATACAAGTTTCCTTATCTCTTATTATTGTATTTGTATTAAAAACACGTATTATCCCTAAAAAAGCTCCCAGGGGACATAGATACTTACAAAAAGGTCTATCAATAAAGATAGATAAAAAAATAGTTATAAGTAATATGGTAAAACCGACTGCAAATTCTGTAAAAAGTTCTGAAAACCCGGATGTAATATGAGCATAAGCTGCCCATGGATCATAGGGACGAATTATGAGAGTTGAAGTTTTATATGTAAAATACAATATGATAGGAAGTAAAATATATTTCAATAATCTTAAAAATCTATCAAATTTTGGAAGCAAAATTATTTTTCTTTTTACTATTTTAGATCCTATCCATCGAAAAAAACCTTGCAAAGCACCAAATGAACAAACCCATCCACAAAAAATTCTTCCAAGAAAGATGCCTGAAAATAATGTAAGAATGAAAAGAATGATATTTGAAACAGTGGTTTTAGATAAAAAAGATTTTGAAGCTAAAAATCTATATAAAGTTTCAATTCCCCCAAATGGGCAAATGAAGTCAACAGAAGGAAAATAGCTTGAAATATTATGGAGGATAAAAATAATTGTTGAAGATAATAGAAAAAATACTAGTGAGATTTTTCTAATTATTTGAGTGTTATCCTTTTTCATAAATTACCTTCTTTAATTAACTTAATAGTCTGTATTAAAGCTTATTTCTGTTTAAAAAGTTATAAATAGCGCCGGAAAGTTCCACTATTGTGAATGGTTTTTTTAAGTATCCATTGGCTTGTTTGATAATTTCGGTGGTCTGTATATCATTTTTTAAACCTGAGATAATCAATATTTTGACATCTGGATTTATTTTTCTAATATTTTTCATGGTTTCTTTCGCTGAAATTCCAGGCATGGAAATATCTAGCAGAACTATCTTAATAGAATCAGAGAATTGTTTAAAGATCTTTAAGCCTTCATCTCCATTCGAAGCTGTAAGAACATTGTATCCCAGTTTTGTTAGCATTTGCCTTGTTAAACGTCTTATTATCTCCTCATCATCAATCACAAGTATAAGCCCGGTTCCTGTTTTTATTGTTTTTGTTCCAGGTTCGGTTTCGATTAATAATTTTTCATGGAGTACAGGAAAAAAAATATAGAATGTAGTGCCAACATCTGGTGCAGACTCAAACTCGATAAAACCTTTATGTTCTTTTACAATAAGTTGCACCATAGAAAGTCCAAGTCCAGTTCCGTAGTAACTTTCTTTAGTTGTGTAAAAAGGTTCAAATATCTTATCAACTTTATCTTCAGGAATGCCAACTCCTGTATCAGAAACGCTGAGAATCCAGAAATCTTCTTTTTTATTTTCAGAATTTATCCTGTTAACAATCTTTTCTTGAACTAATGCAGGTAATTCTGTTTCATTTGATCTTAACAGTTTTATCGTTAACTTTCCACCAGGTTTTTCTGAAGAAGGTCTCATTATAGTCATAGCGTGAGATGCATTGATACAAAGGTTCATAACACATTGCTCAAGAGAACTTTTATCACCAAGAATTATTGCTTTATCATAATTGCTGATAAGTTCAATCTCAATAGATTTGTCAAAAGTGCTTTTACAAATTTTGTATACTGATAAGATTATTTCAGTAAGATCTGTAGGAACATTTTCAATACTATGCTTTTTGCTTAATGTTAAAAGTCTGTTAACTATTTCTGATGCTCGTATTGTAGATGACTCGAGCATCTCAATATATTCAAGTAATTCTTGATTCTGGTAAAGACTATTTTCAGTAATGAAGTATTTAATAAGTGAAATTGAAGAGGAGATACCAGTTAAGACATTGTTAAAATCGTGAACAATACCACCAGAAAGAGTTCCTATTATTTCCATCTTCTGAGATTGCAAAAGTTGCCTTTCAAGCTTATCTTTATCTGAAACATCTTCAAGAATAATAGCTGTTCCAGAAAATCCATTTTGAGAAATTGGTATAATATCCAGATTAAAAAGTTTATTTTCCATCATCTCAAAATTTTGTCTTGTAAATTCGATCATCTCCCCTGAAGTTGTTACCTGTTTTATCTCCTGCTGATAATTTTTGAGATAAGGCATTATTTCCAGATAATGTTTACTAATAGCATCTTCTTTTTTTAAACCTATAATTTGTTCTGCTGTCTTATTCCACTCCAAAATTTTACCATCAAGGTCTATCGAAAAAAGAGCAAGTGGGAGAGAATCCACAAGATTTGATATATATTTCTGGTATTTTTGAATCGTAACTTTATCTTCTTTTAACTGTTCGTATGAAACTGCAATTTCACTTGATTTATTGGAAATAGCAGTCATAAGGCTTTGTACCTCTGAAAATCCTTTAAAATATGGTGGCAGGGTAAGATCAAGATTTTCTATTTCCCACTTAGAAACTGATTTAGCAAAGTAATTAAGAGGATTTAATAGAAATACTATTGTTAAGATCATTTTAATGCTAATTAGAATAAGAACTAACAGGATCATAATAATAATCGCCACAATGGTACTTCTAAGATGTTCATAAATAAGTGAGTATGGAGTTATTAAATAAACTTTATTCTTGATAGCTTTTATGTTTATAAAATTTACAAGATATCGTTCATTGGCTACTTTAATCGAAGAATAATCTTTTACATCAGGAAAAAAAATAATGGGTTGTTTTTGATTAAAAGAGTATAAAACATAATTATTCTCATCAGTTATAAATATTGAAGAATTTTTATTTAATAATATTTGCTCTACGCTTTTAAAAATCGATGAAACATCTATATTTGAGATTAGATATCCTGAATCTGGTAATTTTTTTATAATATAAAATGAAGGTTCATTCATAATAAGATGAGATGATATTGATGTAAAAAAAAGTTCATGTTCAGGGTGTTGAATTATAAAATTTGTTAGGTTAGAATGCTTGATAGAAATTCCTTCTGTAACAATACTTTTAGTATTTTTTTTATATATTTTATCAACATTGAAATTATTATCTATGCTAAATACTTCCGAGATATCACTAAAATAAGTTAAGACATGTTCAATATGTTCATCAAGATAAATATTTTTTACGATATTTATCGATTGGCTAAGGGTATTGCTAATATGATCATCTATAAGATTTAATGATCTTTTTTGGTCATCAAAAGTCATTTTTTTTTCATTATAAAACGAGAAAACAGTAAACAAAATAAGAATGAATACAATAAGGATATATGTTAAGATTTCAAGAGATGTAAACAATTTTTTAAAAGAAACATTTTTTATAAAATTAAACTTAAATAATTTTTCAATAATTTTATTTAAAATAAAAGGTTTCATATAATTTCCTGATTATAATTTTGCTAAGTCTTTTCTATAAACCTGGTTTTTTTAGTTGGCTCTTATTTTTTTTACTTTAGAATTTCATCTAAGGGTTTTAATAGAATCATGTTTGTTCACTGACTTTAGACTTTTATATTGTTGGCTGTATCATAAAAAGTAAAAAATTTTAAAGATCAAATTGAAAAAATTAAGTTTATTGGTTTATTTTAAAATTACTAAATAAAAATAAAAGTAAGAGAATTTATATATCTATCTCATCTAATAATTTTTTCTATATCTTTAATAAAGTATATATCTGAAATACAGTCACCATATTCATTAAATATTATTTCTTCTAATACTGTTTTTTGATAAGGATTTTCTTTGAAGTACCTTTTGACACTTTCAGGATCTGTACAATGATTTGAAAAGGCTCGATCCAAAATCTGCATGGCTTCATATATTTTGTAGCTGGTGATGGTAGGAGAAAATCCAAATTTAGATTTGAAAACATTAATAAGTTGATCAAAATCCTTGTTATCATCAGGAGATTGGTAAAAAGAGGAAAAAGTGCAGTTATCTATGGCTGATCCTAGAGTCATAGCTATTCCCACACTTATAACCCAGGGGGTAAAGATAAACTGACAATGTTTATTGGTATTGTATAAAATCTGAGCTATAACTCCTATTTTGACCATTCCTGAACCCACTATAAAATAGCAGATATCGTACTTTTTTCCTGAAAGAGACTTCTTAACTGTCTCTATATTGAAAAGTTCTCCATCGACAAATAGTGTTTGAATCTTTTTATTGGTAACGTGTTGCTTTATATATTCAAGAGAAGGGTAAGTATAGTTTTTATTTTTTGTATCAACTATTAAAAGTAAATTTCTTCCATCTAAAGAGTTTATATAATTTGCTATCTGCTTTTGTTCATAATTTAAATCGGGAATTATTCGAAAAAGATTATCATCTTTATTTGTTAACATGGTTGAAGTTGCACCACAACTTATACAAAAAATATCCTCTTTAACAAGTTTATCGTAATAAGCTAAAATAGCGGTTGAGGTATCAGAAGAAATGATAAATTTAATATTATCTTTTAAAATATCATTAAAAGCAGTTTGAGCTTTTCCAGGATCCCATCCATCATCATAGAATTTTATCTTTATTTTGCTTTTGGGATTTTGTTCAAGGTAAAATTTTGCAAATAAAATCTCGCTCTCTCCAACTGTAGAAGCCTTATCAAACTTAGTTACCAGGGCAATCTGGATTTTGCTCTTGGAGGTGCAGGTAAAAATTGAAAAGCAAAGAAAAATAACCAATAAAATGCTCAGGATAAATAAGTATTTACTATTTTTCATCTTCTTCTCATATTAGATGTTAATTGTAAAAAAAAGAAGTCGGGTTTCATAATTTTAATAAAACATGCAAGAAAATATATTTAAAAATCCGATCTTTGCTATTTTATACGGATTGTATTCACTATATTAAGTTTTTTAGCAAATTTGCAAAAAGATTTATTCAGCGAAGAGCCAATTTGTGTTTAATTTTGTTTAAATTTGCCTACGTCTGGTTCTAAAAAAGCCTGTTTTTGAAAGCGAACCTATTGCATAATTTTTAAACCAACGTGAAAAGGCAGGCTTTAGTCGTATGAATTCTTAAATTTCGAAAATCATATTTAATTTATTTTACTATACTATTAAGTTTAAGTCAAAAATTTTTCCGCAATATTTATGCACTTTTCGTTTATTTGTCTAAAAATTGAAAGTTAATATTATTATAGGAAGCTAAAAGCAAAGTTTTTGGCATTGGAAAATAAAAAAAACAAGAAAATAAAAGAAAAAATAATTCTAAAATTTTAAATAAACTAAAAAATGACTTTAGTATAAAATTACTTTACTATCGTTAAAATTAGAAGAGAAACTGCGCCACAGGAAATTATTTTAATTAAAATAGAAATTTTTGGGAAAAGAAAAATAAATAAAAAACTTAATGCAAGAATCAAAATCGAATAAAAGTCGGATATAACATCACGTGCCAGGGAAAATAAGGATAAAATTATCAAAAAGGGGATCATTTTTTGCAAATTTTGAAAGATATCCCTTATTATATCATTTTTTGAACTGATTTTATAGATATATATTAGAATTATAGATAACAAGATGGGCATAAAAATAACAGAAAATGTAGAAACAATGGCTCCCAGCATACCAGCTTTTTTTGCACCAATATAAGTGGCACAATTTAGTGCTATCGGACCGGGAGTTACCTGGGCTATTGCCACAACCTGCCAGAATTCAGTTTTTGAAAGAAATAGATATTTGTTGACCATCATATCTTCCATGATACTAAGTGAGCTGTATCCCCCACCAAAAGAAAAGAGTCCTATAACCAAAAAAGATGTAAAAAGTTTTAAGATAATCATTAGATCTGGCATAAAAATTACCTTTTAAATTCTATTTTATTTTTGTTTTTCCAGTTTGCTTGAAGGGAAAAATCTTCTAACTAAAAATAATATTAAAGCTCCAGCTAACAATAAAAGGATAGGAGAAATCTTGAAATAGATGGCAATTGCTGTTAAAATTGCAAGAATTATGTAATAAAACACGGATTCTCTTTTTTTAAGTATTATCTTTAAAAGGAATTGGAAAATAGCTGCGATAGTTGCGCATTTTACACCAAACATAAAGTACTGAAGATATTGTGAATTTAATATCTCTATTATCTGATAGACTATATATATCGAAAAAAAAGGTGGAAGAACAACACCAAGACAAGATAAAAAAGCACCTTCGAAGGAAGATATCTCGTAACCAAGGAAAATTGAGCTTGTTACAGCAACAGGACCTGGTAACATTTGAGCTTTAGCCAGAGCATCAGTAAATCTTTCAAGGCTTAAAAGTTTTTTCTTTTCAACAAACTGCTGTTGCATAACAGCTACCATGACATAACCACCACCAAGAGTAAAAGCGGAAATCGAAAAAAACTGAAAAAATAGAGAAAAACTTAGTTTTAATCGAGGAGTAAATTTCATAATGACCTCATATAAATTGTTAGATAATATTATGTGTTGCTGGCAACACTTATATTTATAAAATATACTTTGAAAGATTAAAAGATAAAAATTGTATTTTTAAAAAGGTACTTTTATGAAAAAATGCTTTATCTGAAAATTTTGTTTGTTATATTCATTTTGTCTTAAATACATAGACTCCATCCCAATCTTCTTCAGGCGGTTCTTCGATAAAGTGCTGACATCTTTCAATATACATGGTGGAAGTGCCATCGTTATTTAACTGATATGCTTTTGTGAAGTAATCTATGGCACTTTTCCAGTTCTTCTGTTTATACTCTGTAAGGCCTTTACCATAAAATTCCATAAGTTGTTCGATCTCAGGTGTCATTGTTTCAAAAGGTTGATAAATAGCAGTTGGCTTTAGTTTACCTTTAACACGGATAAGATCAAGTTCTCTTGCTGGGTAAATAGAACTAACATAGTTGTAAGTGAACTCCGAAATAATAACAGGAACCTTATATACTTTTGTAAGACCTTCCAGCCTTGATGCAAGGTTTACAGGATCACCAATGACTGTATAATCCATCTTTTGCTCAGAACCTATGTTACCAGCTATGACATCACCAGAAGATAAACCCATACCTATCCTTAAGTTTATCTTACCTTTTTCTGACATCTCATCGTTAAAGGACTTAAGTGATCTTATCATCTCAAAACAAGCCTTTAAAGCATTAGCAGCATCGTTTCCATAAGAAACAGGAGCTCCATAAACACCCATAATTGCATCACCAATGAATTTATCAACAATGCCATGATTTTGAATTATTATGTAAACCATATGGTTGAAGTAATTGTTCAATGTTCCTACAAGTTCTTCAGGAGGTAAGGATTCTGTTATGCTTGTAAAATCTCGAATATCTGAGAAGAATATTGTACAAAGTTGCTTTTTCCCTATTAAAAGTGATGCATCTTTTTCTTTAATCTGTAAAAGTTGATCAACAATTTCTTGAGGAACATATTTCTGGAATATCGTTCTTATCCGTTTTTCATTATCTCTTGCTACAACTGCTTCAAAGGCATAATTTTTTATTGCCTGATAAGCTGTATCAAGTTCATCTGTCATAACATTGAAAGTTGCCGTTAAAGTTCCAATCTCATCATTATAGAAGACCTTTGCCTTTTCTTTTAAGTTATGTGTTTTGATTATATCTTGCATTGTAACAACGAGGAGTTTGGTGGGCTTTATTATTGAAGATATTATTGGTAAAAGGATTGCTATTATTAAACCAATAGTCAAAGCTCCAATTATTAGTACAAAAACTTGAATTTTTTGAGCATCGGCATAAAAGCTTTTTTCATTTTCTGAAATCAAAAGATACCAATCCCAGGACCCTGAAAGAAGATAGACTCCGACTCTTTTTTCACCTTCATTTGTATATGTAAACCAGTAAGAGCCATTATTTTTCATGTGATTGAAATATGGTCTATCTTTAACATTTAAACCAACATTTTTTGTGCCTAACAAGACAGTCCCATCGGATTTAATTATCTCAACTTGTGCTGTTTGAGAGTTTCGAAATAGACTTTCACAGTAGTATTGGATCTCCTTATAGACAGCATCAAGCATCTCGGGATCTTCATTTGCTATACCACCAGTTTTTAATTGCTCAAGCATGTCATACTGTGAGGATACTTTTTTGGAGAGTTCCTCAAGTTTTTGTGCCAGGAGCTGTTGAGCAACTTTTGTAATACCAATTTTTGCTTGATTTGTTGAAATTATTGAGATAAAAAGAAGTGGAACAATTATGAGAGGTATTACAGTTGCAAGAATCTTAGCCTTTATACTCATATTCTTCTCCCACAAAATATGTTCTATAAACTAAAACCAGGGCTTTTAACTTTTATAGAGAGTAAAAAAATAGACAAATTATTCAATTAAGGTTATTATAATACTGTCGAATAAAAAAGTAAAATGTCTGTACAAGATGGAAAAACCAATACAATTTTTAAATGACGATGATGAAATATTTTACAAATTAAAAAAAACCAATCCTTCAATTTTTAAAATGATTATAAAGAGGTTTATTATAGATTTCCATTATGGGTTGAAGGTTCAATTTAAGGATTATAGAGAATTATTCTTGGATCTCTTTAAACTTGATCCCTATATGGATTTTGCCTCTCTTAAGTATCCTGAAAGTTTAAAACCACTTGTTTTTGAGATAAACTCTTTTTCAGTTTCTTTTAGAAAACTTATCAAAGGTGATTTTTCCGTTCTTTCAAATATAGGAAAATCTAACCCAAAAATTTATATTATCTTAAAACTTTTATATGAAATTAATCTCGACAAATTAACTTCATTTATAAGTTACTATAACTCAAAAAGTTGTAAATGGACTGAATATATATATTTTCTAAAAGAAGCATATTCAAGTTTTCTATATATTATGCAGATTCCCTGGGAAACATCAGAAAGGTTGAAGATCACAAATAATTTCAATTCAAAATCAAGTTCTTCAGAAATTTCAAGCAATATTTTATATGCCCTATCTATTATGACGAAATTTTGCAGACAGAATTTTGAACTTGATCCTGGTATTTCATCTCACCTTTTTATAAGCATGATGGACTCGATTGAATATATATTAAAAAATATTCAGATCATATTTGCTCCAATTATATGCAGACTATTAGGATTTAGTGTAACAAATATTCATAAAAATAGAAAAAATATAGATAGAGCACTTGCTTTATTGTTTGATATTGATGGCAAACAGCTTGAGGAAGAGATAAAAAAGTTGTTTACAAAGGAAGAGATTGAAAGTGAAGAAAAAATAGAAGAACAGGAAAAGATAGTATTTATTCCAATTGAGATGAAGCCATCAGCATCACTTTTAAATATGATATTAGGTGTAGAATTTTTTCAGGACCAAATAAAATACCCTGACTATATCGGTGAACTTATGGTTCTCGGTTTTGATTTTTTAGCAAAATATAAAGTTATAAGTCCCAAGGACCCAATGAATTATGCTATAGCATATGTAACTCTATTTGAAGAATTTTTAAAGGCAATAGATTTAAAAAAAATAGCCGATTCGGAGTTTACTGAAATAATTCAAAAATCTCTTGATAAAATGGATATCATTCTTTCAGAGCTCGATTACTATTATCTAAAAAGACTCACTGATCTTCGTAAAATTTACGAATCTTCAGAAAAACCTTTAGAAAATGATTACATCAAAAAGAGCATTGATGAGCTCAATACCTTTAAAAAACAGTTTTTTTTCAAGAGTTTTTTCTTTGTTCACTTTACAGATCTCAAGACGACCGAAGTATCAATCCCTTCACTTTACGATATAGTTTCAGAAGTATTTCAGCAAATAGACGACATTTTAGTATATTTTGATAGAAGAAAAAGTACTGAAAAACAAATATTTACAAGTAAGTATGAACTTCTTGATCTATCTCAAACTATAAATATTGGAAGTTTATTTTTAAAGAATCGTTTTGAAAAGGTTTTCCCTATAGTAAAAAACTATGATCCAAAATCATTAAGAAATTATCTGTATATACTTTACAACTTTTTAAAACTTGGGATATGGAGTTTTATAAGTGAATCTTCAAGTTTTGCATCATACTCTTCTGTAGATTTTCTCGCTTATGAGCCGTCTATGAATAATCTAAATATAATCGAATCCCCTGAATACTATCTATACAACAAACTTCAGGTCGAACTTGAAAAGTTCAAAACACTTGCCTATCTTGATCCTTTAACAGGTTGCTATAACAACAATTTTTTAAATCAGGAATTGAAAACAATAGATGTTAAAGGGGTTTTATTGTATATCGATCTTGATAATTTTAAGTACTTTAATGATAATTTTTCCCATGATTTCGGGAATATTGTTCTTAAGGAATTTGGTACCATTCTTTTGAAGTATTGCAGAAAATCTGACTATCCTGTGAGAGTTGGAGGAGATGAGTTTATAGTTTTACTTAAATCTGAGATTATAGAAACAGGTATATACTTTACCAGAAGAATATATGAAGCTATGGTTTCTCTTAATAATTACCTGCACTCTTTAGTTGAAATACAATTTCATAAACCTATTGAAAAAGAGATCCAGTTTAGTGTGGGAGCATCTTTTGCCAGTGGATCGATTGATGAAGCCATCAAAGTTGCAGATAGATGTATGTATATCTCAAAACAAAATGGGAAAAACGCACTAACTTTTATTGAAGATAAAAAATTTAAGATAATAAAATTAGCCACCTCATTGTAAGAAGAAAAATAAATTTAATGTCATAAACCATTTATCGAGTTTTTCTTTCGTTTATTCTCACATAAATCTGCAAAATTTGTAAAGAGCTTGTAGGCAATATAACCTGCTATAATAGTTAAAAAAAGAAGAGTAAAAAATGTCGAAATGGATCTATTTTCTACCAGGGTTTTTGAGATATCATAATTTTCACTTTCTGAATATTGAAGCTGTTGAAGTATTTTACCAGACTTTGTTATAAATAGAAACAGAGCAGGAATGAGGTTGTTCAAAATGTGTACTATAATACTATATAACAAATTTTGCGTATAATAGAAGATTAAACTAAGGGCAAAACCTATAAAAAAAAGATAAAAGATTCTCGAAACATCAAAATGCATGATTGAAAAAATAAGACTACTTAATGTCATGGTTATTATAGATTGAGTTTTACCAAGATGAATAGACAAAAAAAAGCCACGAAATGTTATTTCTTCAGATATTGGCCCAATTAAAGCTATTAAAAAACAAACTGCAATAAAGTTGTTATCAAATAGTTTGAGAAGGGCATCACTGTAAAGGTTTTTATTGTTTTCAAAAAATGTAAATTTGTTAAGAAAAAGATTTGCAAAACTCTGTAGAGAAAGTGCGAAAAAGATCATCACCACAAAAAATGCGATGGCTGAGATAAGTAAACCTGATTCCAGATTTATCTTTGAATCACCAATAAAAAAATACCTGATTTTTTGAAAACTATTTCTTCTCTTTGTCTTTTGCTCTTCTTGTGGCTTTTTTTCAAGTGAAATCTGTTTATCATCTATATTTACAGTTTCTTCATTAAGTAGAAATCTTGAGCAAAACAAAGCAAATAGAAAAAGAAGTAAAAGTAAAACAACATTGTTAAGGTACTCTAATAGTATTGTGTTTTTTTCAAAAAAGTCGTTAAATTTCATTCCTAAAAAAACTGTTATAAAGTAGTGACCTATTATTATTGCAATGAGCAAGATATAATAAAGCCATTTGTGCTTGATTTTAATCATTCATTTTCCCTATTTAAGTATGCTATCCTCGCATTCAAGGCTTTTCTGAGACATCTTTGTTTTCTTTGTTTTGCCCGGGGATCTCTTCTTCAATGTTTTTTGCATAGATAAAACGCATAAGCATCGATTTTAGTAAACTCAAATCTTTTGATGAAATGATTGGGGAACTAAATATTCTTTCGAAAAGTCTTCTAAAAGAAATTTCATCATTTTTAATAAAAAGCTGTCTTGTTTTTGCTGCAGAAATAATATCTTTATAGAAGTTTTCCCGCTCTTCCATCGTGGAAATGGGATGAGTCTGAATCTTAAGTTTTTTTGGAATTTCAGGTGAATTTTTAACCTTAAGTTCGTAATATATATAATCAAGAACAATGGCAACTGCTTGAGCAAGATTCAGGGATGGTGATTCAGGATTTGTCGGGATATATGCAAGAACGCTGCATAACTTAATCTCATCTGTATTAAGTCCACTCTTTTCTCTGCCAAAAACAAGAGCAACATTTAAAGTTTCAAGCTTATCATTTTTAAATACTTCTTGAAAAAAACTATTAAAGTAATCCTTAAAATTCCAGTTAATCTGCCTATTTTTTCCAGCTCGTCTTGTAAAAGCTATTGAAAGGTGAATATTTAGAGTCTTAAATGCTGTTTCCAGGTCAGGGAAAATTTCTCGATTATCAAAGATATTTAAGCCAGCTGGTGTGTGTGCAAAAACAAGACCCTGGAGCGGATCCTGCCACTCTGGAGCTATTAAAACAAGTCTATCAAGTTCAAAGTTACCAAGTGTTCTTGCAATTTGTCCAGCATTCCCGGCGAATTCATTACCAACAAGAAAAACAAAAAATTTTATTTTATCTTTTTCCAAGATCCATTCCTTTTTTGCTTAAAAAAATCGAGAGTTTTTTTAGAGCTCTTGCTCTGTGAGAAATCTCATTCTTCTCTTTTATATCAAGTTGGGCAAATGTTTTATGAAGCCCGGGATAATAGAAAATGGGGTCATACCCAAACCCATTATTGCCAGCAGGAAATTTTGTAATATAACCTGAAACTTTCCCATTGAAATAGAAATATTTTTCATTGATTTTAAAGCAAAGAACAGTTTGAAAGCAAGCTTTCCATGAAGTCAAAAGTAAAACTTTAAGATTAGTTAAGTAGAATATATAAAATAAGTTATAAAAAACTAATTTTATCTTATTTTTTTGCGTTAATTTTGATATCTCAATTTTTTTTTGTAAAATTACTCTTTTAACTTTTTTATAAAAATTTTTTGAACCTATATATAATAAAAGTTCTATTAAATAGGTATTTCTAAGTTTTTCGGGAGAAATATTTGCGAATCTTTTGGACATTACTCCTGGATAAATTTCCAGCCGTGCAAAATAAAATTCCCAGAATTCAGATATTTGCTTTATGGTCTTATCATCAAATAAATTCTTATCCTTTAAAAACGCAGAAAAAAGTTGAGATGCTGATTTGCCATCCAACCCTAACTTTTTTAAAATTTTTATAATTCTGCAAAGTTTCAATACAACCAATCCAGAGTCATCGGCCAGTATTGGAATATTTGAGAGAAGATCGGATTTATATTTCGACGAGATATGATTTACCTTTAAAAAGGCATTTTCCTTAAAATTTTTCCCATTTTCTTCTATATCTTCTTGAATATTAAAATCAGATGGCTGAAGAATTTTAATGGTATTATTAAAAAAATTTTCTATTTCGTATGATTTATGTTTATTGTTAGTCATAAAAAGTATCGTGTTCATATATCTCCATAATAAGTAAAAGGTAATAAATATTTTTCTTATATCCTGACATTTGTAAAAGTGCACTTTATAGGAGTGACGAATCTATTTTAAATATTTGATAATATTTCTATCGATTTATTAAGGAGAATTTTTTATTATAAGTAAAAAAGAGTCTTCAGGTTCAACTTTTTCATATAGCAGTTTATATATAACATAACTTCTAAGAGTTTTTTTTATATATGTTGCAGTTTCAGAAACAGGGTAAAGCTCAGAAACGACTAGGGGGTGCACATTTTTAGTAGCTTTTTTAGCAAAACCATTGTGCCCTCCATTATAAGCTCCTATAATAGATATTATGTTACCATTGAAAACTTTTGAAAGATAATCTATATATTTAAAACCAGCTTCAATATTGAAATCAGGTTCAATAAGCTGCCTTTTTGCCTCACTAAAACTACAGTTCATAAGCCATGAAGCAGTCGATGGCAAGAGCTGCATGAGTCCAATTGCATTTGCAGTTGATACAACTGAGCTATTGAAGTTACTCTCAGAGTTTATGAGTGAAAGATAAAGAAATTTATCATATAAAATTGACTGTTTATTAATATTTGCAAAAAAATTTCCATCTCCAAGTTTTTGTTCAACAACCTCTTTATACCAGAGTGGGAAAATGCAGGCAAGAGATTCAGAGCTAATTTTAGTTTCTCGTGTCAACCTTTTCAAACTTTTTGAAATTATGTCAAGCTGGTAGTATATAGCCTTATCATATTCTCCTGTAAATAAATAATAATCCACAAGAAAGGGGTTGAAAATATCTTTATTTAAGGCTCTATCTTTAAAATAAAAGATGGATCTTGAAAATTCTAGATAAAAATTATTTTCAAAAAAATAAGATGAAAGAAAAAAATGTTTATCTAGAAGGTTTTTTTTTGTTGACGAACTAAAATTTGCATTATTTATGGTAGATTTTAAAGCAGATTTTAAATATTTTTTATCCTTTTTCAATGATTCAAATATAGTTTGAAAGTCTTTCGAAATTTCAAAAAACTCTTTAAGGTCAACAGGTTCAAGGTTGATTTTAAAGATTTCGTTAAGATAGTCACTTTTGCTTATTGTATTTATTATACAGTAACTTAAAAATTGATAATAATAAAGCCCACCTTCATAAAATGAGGCATATAGTGCATCGCTTGCAAGTTCTGGTTTATCGCCTTGAAGGAGATAAAATAAAAATTTATAGTAGTTAATTTTAGATTTTGTAGTAATAGAAAGAGTGCTGGTATTCAAAAGATTTCTCGATTTTTCAAGTAAATCATTTATCTTGTTGATCTGTGTTTTATTATCTCGGATCTTCGAAATAGATAGTTTAAGTGCATTTAACTTATATTTATAGTTTTCATCTGGATTATAAGAATAAATCCCCTCTTTATCCTCAATATAAAATAAATTTGAGTCACTAGAAGAAGAATTACCACTATCAATATCTAATTTATCGATAGATTCAGCATTTTTGCCGTTAAAATCAAAAAAAATAACTTCAAAGAATAAGTTGTAAAAATTGAGGAGATCTTTATCACTTAAAAACTCTCTAAGACTTCTCTCATAAATCGTTAAAGGTGATTCTTTTTCTGCTGGCTTTTCAATAGGAACGCTTTTTTCTTTTTCCTTGCTTTTGTGCAGGTAGAATTTTTCAATTATACTTATTCTATTTATGCAATATATCGAATATTGAGAGTTCGAAAGTTCCTGATAGATTTTATAGGCACCATCATAGTCTTCTTTTCGTTCAAGTATCGTTGCCCTAACAACTTTTAAAAGTTCTTTGTCGGGGTAAAAGGGAGAACTCTCTGCTCTTGTAATATCATCAAGTGCCTTATCATACTCATTTTTTTCTAAAATGGAACTATCAATTGAATACAAACAACCAGAAAAAAGAGTTAAAATAGCTATTGAAAGTAAAATTGATAAAGTTCTTTTTTTATTTTTCAAATTTTAGCCTTTTCCTGCGTAATTAATTGTTAAAAAATATACATTTGGTCAGCAAAGTTAATTTAAAAAATATACAGAGAATAGGTAAGATAAACAAAGTTTCTATCCAGAAATCTTGAAAAGCTAACAAAAAGATCCAGTTTTGCTATGTTTTCAATGTATACCAGGCTTAATTCAATAAAATAGTACAGATCATAATTACTATTAAAAGAGAAAGAAGAAGCTAAAGATTCTATCGAACCAAAACAAACGAGTTTCATTCCACAGTAAAGTGCTAAGTCTTCTATTCCTATCAAAAACTTTAGTAAGGGAGAATCACTGGATTCCAATATTACAGCCTTTAAATAAATTGTATCGATAAAATTTAGTGGCATTTCACCGTAAATAGCATAAGATTCATAGTTAAAATCACAGATAGTCATATCAAAGTAATCTGAAATTAGACTAAAACCAAGATTGTCATAATAGGAATAAGACAGTTGATTTTCAAGAATTAAGAATAGATCTTTAATATATAGTTTTTGCGTCAGTTCCATTTTAAAATTATTTAAATCATTGAATCTTGAAAAGTACAATAAACTGGTATCGCTTATTTTAAGAGGTCCAAGCATCCAGAAATCAAGGTTAGATTGCATCTGCAAACTCACTGAGAAGAGGTGATCCGTATCAATAATATTTGATACCCCGGTTGTCTTTGTCTCTAAAAAATGAAAGTTCAGGATAAAAGATCTGTAGTTACCGGAGGGAATATAATCTATTGTATATTTTAATGAAACATCTAAAATATTAATCTGTACCTTTTCGGTATCCGAAGGCAGGTTTAGCTGTCCAAGACAGAGTAGAATCTGAACAGGATAAAAATAGTTATTTAAAAATTCTGTATAAAATGAAAAATATGGAGGATCTAAGGCAAAATTATAATATATTCCAGCAGTTGCAAAGGACGAAGATACTGGATCCAAAAAAAATAATGTAGGACCTAAACCAAAAAGATATATATCTACGGTATTTTTATAGTAAAAGTTAGTCATAGGTAACCAGAAATCAAAGATGAGATTTTCATTAAATGGATAGATGATAGTTGATTTTTGAAAATTATCTTTATCAACATTTTCGGAATTTTCTGCTTTTTTTCCAGAATTTTCCGAATCTTTTACTTGAGTTTCTGAGCTTTCTGATAGATTTTCTTTAAAAAAAGTTGAAAAATCATCATATTTTTCTTTATATCCCTGTATTTCTTCTTTTGTAACCTCGACATTAGCAGTATTTATTATCTTAACATACGAATCATTCATTTTTTTTAATAGTTCACTTGTAGTTGGTTCATCAATGGAATCAAGGTTAACATTTATCTTCAAGAGCCTGAATTTATCCGAGAACATTCCAATATAGTAGATATTTTGCCCGTAATAGAAGCCTTCTTGAATCCCGCCACTGAAGTTTTTTTCAAAAAGAGCGATCCTATCATCTCTTATCATGCCAAATTTATTGAAGGTGAAATCGTTGTTATAGGAGAAAAATATCGAACCTTCAAAGGTATTAAGATAATTTATATAGTTTACATCTGTCATTATTTTTATTATTTTATTTTCCAGAAGGTTATATCTGTATATTTTCTTATCACCCTTAACAGTACCTATGAAGACTATATTTGAAGGGTCTAAAAATTTTGGGGTAGAAATATAAAAATTGTCGTTCCCCTCAACCAGGGTTTTTTTCTCTCCCATGCTATCTATAATAACAAGGCTGGTCTTTGAATTATCGGTATCTATGCCTATATAAGAGTCTTCAAAAAATGAAATCTCTCTTATATTCTTAAGATACTTCAGCTCATGTGGTTTAAATGGTTTGTAAGAATCATCTGCTGAAGAAATATCATAAATTTTGCTTTTGATGCATGGATTAGAACCTTCGTAATCGTAATAACTTAAGAGAAGTTTTCTGTTATCATAAGAGATATCAAATGAATAAAAGGAGTAGAGATTCTTAAAAAGAACTTCATTTTTATTTGTATTAAGATCTATCCTGCATATTCCTCGTATGTTTCTATCATAGTAATAATAGTAAAGAGATTTATCAGTTTTTATCATTCTGGCATTTGAAAGATAGCTGCTTTTTTTTGGACTGATAATATCTGAGTAAGTTGAAGATATATCAAAATCTGGTTGAAGCCAGATGGTAAACTCATCCCAGAGTTGTAAAAGGCTTTTTCCATATATATTCTGGCAGGCTTGTTCAAAACCAAAGTATGAAGTTTGTCTGAAAAGGTCAAAATAAAACTTTTCAGGGTAATTTTTCTGCAAGAAAAGGCTGAAAAAACCACCATACCAGTAGATTATCGAACCATAAGGCCACTTTTCATAACTAGATGAAATCTCATAAGGATTTTTAAAATTTCCATCGATCAGTTCCTGCATTAAAAACTGCTTGATTTCAGGATTATATACTCTCCCAAGTTCCTTTTCTCTTCCTTCAAGAGAAGTTGTAACTCCCTCGATCATAAACTCTGGAAGGTTTATTAAGTTTGAAAGAAAAATATTACCAAATACATAAGATAAAAGCATATCAAAGTCATTTTTTATAGAAAGAGAAAATTGATGCGTAAGTTCATGGTAAAATACAAGTTTTAACCAGTTGTCCATATTTGAGAGAGAAGATGATGCTTCAATAGGGGTGGTTATTATATATATTGTTCTCTGTCCAACTGGACTTGCAAAACCATTTGCAGCTTTTTCAAGGTCTGAGAAGTATACATATACCTTACCAGGGATATTAAAATTGAAAAGATAAGATAAAAATGTATATGCCTGTTCCATCCAGTTTATATATTCATCGTTAATAATGTTTTCTATTTTTGGTTGATAATATATTATGAAATGCTCTGTTTTTACCTCTGTGAGCTTTGAGAAAGGTGGGTAAAACGAAAATAGAAAGAGAGTTAGAATGCAAAATAATATAAATAAAATAAGCTTTTTGCAATTTTTAAATTTCATCAATTTGACCTTAAAATAATTTTAAATAATTTATATCTTTCTATTATCTCATATAGTTAAATCTCACAAATATATGATTTTGTCAACCTATCTTTAACTTTATCTGAAAGATTCACTGCCGACTCTTTTCAATGGTTATTATGTATTCACTAATCTTAATTTGCATAGAAGGAAGAAGACTACTGGCAATTGCTTGCTAATTAAAGAAGAAAAATAATTTCAGTTATCTTTGAGTTGATGAGTTGAATAAATATTTTTGCAAATTTGCCTTTTTTTTGGAAAATTTGTAAAATATTAATGGAAATTCTGGTATACAGCTGGTTAGATATGCAGCCCGTAAAATTTAATGCCCTGTGATTATCTTAATCTAAGGAGGTTTATTTATGAATTTTATTGACTGGACTGATGATTTGAGTGTTGGTGTAGTAACTTTTGATGAGCAGCATAAAAAGCTTATATCCATAATTAACAAATTATTTGACGCCTTAAAACAGGGTAAAGCGAATAATATTTTAAGTGAAATTTTCGATGAACTTATTGATTACACAAAGTTTCATTTCAAATCAGAAGAACAACTTATGACAAAATATGGATATAAAGATTATGAGTATCATCTTAAAGAACACAATTACCTCACGGATAAAGTGGTCGATCTTAAAGAAAAATATAAGGAAGGGGATCTTATGATATCCATTGAAGTTATGGAGTTTCTCAGAAACTGGTTAAAGAATCATATATTGGTAACTGATAGAAAGTATGGTAAGTTTTTTAATGACCATGGGATAAACTAACTAAAAAGAACTTATTAAAAAAATATTTAGATATTTAGACATGATATTTTAGACATTTATATATTTATGTATTTTGCATGATATTCATAATATAAATAATATAA
>ENA-UOYA01000420-UOYA01000420.1-activated-sludge-metagenome-genome-assembly--contig:-NODE-420-length-57716-cov-30.986715_pt1 | contig 57716 bp, 57 predicted proteins | sample MGYA00238163_ERZ764804 | MGnify/ENA primary metagenome ERZ764804 (study PRJEB28919, sample SAMN05720223) | activated sludge metagenome | isolation source: Anaerobic digester | place: Hong Kong...
AAATTTCCAGGGGAGGATGGAACAGCAGAAAGAAAATCTTGAACTGTCCATCCAGAATACTAAATCAGTATATCACTTCCCTGGATCCGTGAACATTCTGCAATTGGCGTTTTGACCGGTCTTTGCCGAGGGCTTCTGCACCAAGAGCCCACTACCCACCCGGGGTGATGGACCCGATTGCCAGGAAGACAAAAATCAGCACATCCTGTAAAAAGTGGATGAACCACGCCCAGAAAAGCCCGCGTGGTTCAGATCATAGGGTACCTGCCAACCGCATCCCCCAGCACCGGGTTGTTTGCAACCTCCCGGAAGTTGTATGCTAAAATCAATCAGATCCAGAAACCAACACGACTTTACATTAAAGAGGGTTCATCATGAAAAAAATGACTGCACTGCTTCTGGCTTCTGTTTTGTTCTTAATGCTTGCCTGCACAATTTCCTATGAAGGCATAAATTGGGGTATTGACGAGGAGATTGAAAAAATCGAATCACTGACCCAAACTGCTTCAGCCCCGGGGTATGAACCAATGACCTCAGGAGAAGATACCATCCCGGCGAACCAGGTTAATGTACCAGAAGAACCTGCTGATGGAGCCGCGCCGCTGGCATCACCACCTGAGGTAAAGATGACAGGCAACGAGATTGAATACACTGTCAGCGCCACAGATAACGGTTGCATTTGCTCAACAAGTGGTAATATGATGGTTTCCATGGAGGTAGAGGGAGATAAACTCACCTACTCGCTGCCCGGCGGGACTTCAGAAGAGTACCAGAAGATTGATGTCAACACCTTTAAGAGAACATTTATGGGGTATTACATCCTCGTTGACAGCTCCAGTGGACAAGAAATTGAAACCCGTGTCGATGAAGAACGCCATGTCGTGATCATCCTGACAGAGACCGGTTTTATCATGGAGCATTACCAGGGAAATGAAAGCTCTCCCTGTTGTTATTACACCTGCACAAAGATCAAATAACTTCCCCTGAAACGACAGCAAGAGAACCGGCTGTCCTTTCCTGAAGAAATTCAAACAAAGAGTAGGCAACTCAGAAATCCCAGTGGACAGGTATGCCTGCATGGACCGGATGGCAGCCAGGTTCCGCATGATGGTCAGGTGTGTGCAGCCCATGATTTTTTCCGGGCTGGCATGAGGGATGATCTCTGCAAGGCGAACCAGGTGATCCTCCTTGATCATGTCATTCTCCGCGTAGAGGATTCTCAGATGGGTGCGTATGCTGCCCAGTTCCTCCTCCGTAATGCCAATATCCACCATCATCATATGGAAGCGAAGGATGTACTTCTTCATGTTGAATCCCAGGCGGGACAGAAAAGACATCATCTTCAACATGTTCCCTAACGTCTGCAAGGACTCATCGGTGGTTCCGCTGACCAGGTAATTCGGCGAGACGGCAATGATGCGCGGGAAGGTTTCGGGAGCCTTGTTCGCCAGGTGCAGGGCAATGTTCCCTCCATCACTGTATCCAATCACATCCGCCTGGTGAATGCCCTTCGCCTCGCAAAACCGGATGACATCCCGACTGATCTGTTCGATGGTAATTTCCTCGTCGGTTGAGATGCTCTGCCCGTGCCCGCGGCTGTCCAGGGCAAAGGTGTGAAATTGTGGGAAGTGTTCCAATTGATACGGCTTGAACATTGCCTTGCTGCCCGAATTGCCATGCAGCAGCAGGAGCGCACGCCCACTGCCGTGCTGGCGGTAAGCGATGCAAATGTCCCCCAGGTCCACATATTCTGTCGAAAGTTTGTTCATTGGGTCGCCTCCGGTCTTAAGGATGGCACAATCCCGGATTTCCATTCCATGTCCGGGTGCAGGACAGGTGATTGTAGGCAGTCCACAGATCTCATCAATGGGCGCGCAAAATCACCGGGGACATCGCTGTCCCTGCTGCATCCAGAAAAGGAGCTGGTTTGTCATCAACTGCCCTTGTTGGCTGGCAGCTTTGTTTTCTGCTGGTCCTGCTTTTTCTGTTCCTTCTGCTGTTTTTGCTTGATAGCTTTGTTCTTGTCCTTCTTGCCGCCTTTATCGCCCATAATCTTTCTCCTTTGAATGGGATGAGTCGGATATACTCATTATAGGCATTTATCTATCAGGGAATAGTGGAGGGTTATTCGGAAACAGGGTGCAGTTTGCCCGCCAGGTCTGCCGCCCAGGCGCGCACGTCCGCCAAATCCAGCATATCGCTCGCCGGAACCGCTTTGGAAAACAGGTTCATGGGGAAACGCAATTTGGCGGGGTCCATCCTGCCGCCAAAGATCCGGACATCCAGCGGGGAAAACCAGGGCATGGTTGCCAGGTCCCCATCAAGCTGCTGACGGGCACTGGTCCATTCCTTTTCGTTGTAAGGGCTTGTGGTTGGTCCCAGGGCAAACACAGCCACAGGGACCTGCTGGATGGCTTTTTGATGCCGCAGCAGCAGACGAATGACATCTTCGTGCCAGTGGTACATCTGGAGCGGCGCGCCCAGCACCACCGCCCCATACCCGACCAGTGATTTTACTTCCCGCGCCGGTTGAAGATCCACCTGGAAACCGGCTTCTTGCAACGTTGCAGCAACCACATCGGCGGCTTCCTTGGTGGAACCATACCGGGTTGCATATCCCAACAGAATTGAAAATGCCATACCTTTCTCCTTTCAGATCAACCAGGGGAGTGAATTTTCAAGTATGCGTCCATCGTGCGCAAGGTATATGGGTCAATGGGCAGTTCAAATCGTTCTTCAGGCATGATCCACAGGTATTCCTGACTCTCGGAATTCAATTGTACATCCATTGAGACAGCCCGGCAGGCAAAATCAAAGAAAATAAAATGTTTTTGCTTCCAGAAGGAATCGTCAAAGATAAATTCCTGAAAGAGCAGGAACTCCAGATCAGACACATCCAAATTGGTCTCTTCCTTGACTTCCCTGATTAACGTATCAGCCATGGTTTCTCCCAGTTCAATATGCCCGCCAGGGATTACATAGAGGTTCCTCCATTTATGGGAGCGGACAAGCAGAAACCTGCCACTTGAATCAATAATCAACGCGCCAACCGTAGGCTCGGGGTAATATGTGTCTGCCACGATTTGCTCCTCCTGGCTCCAATCATGCCTATATTTTTCCGAATTGAATACCGACACTGCTTCCCATGGGATGCACAAGTCCGGGATGGATTTACCGGTTCATCGATCTTAATCGCAATGATTTTTGGGGATTTCCAACATTCTCCAACACCACGCCAAACCGTCATTCACCACAAGATCATTTGTTGAATTACCGGAAATTATGGAGAGGAGAACTCAACCAGCCCGGTTTTCAAATCGTAAAACCCGGCAACAATATGCAGCTTCCCCTCGTTCATTGCAGAGGAGATCACCGGCTCGCTTTGCATCAGGTGCTGAATAATCCGGTCCACATTTGCATGGATGGCACAATCAACCAGGTCCCCTTCCAGGTGCTCCGCATCATCCACTGCCGGTTGGATGGTGTCAACAATATACCCGAGATGACCCTCCGCGTGTTCATGCAATTCAAGGGCTTCAATTGTCGCCTTCACCGCACCGCATTCACAATGTCCCAGCACCACCAGCAATGGAACCTGCAAATGAGTCACAGCATATTCCAGGCTTCCCAGCACAGCCTCATCCAGGATGTTCCCCGCCACCCGAATGACAAACAGGTCCCCCAATCCCTGATCAAAAATCAACTCCGGGGGCACCCGTGAATCGGAACAACCCAAAATAATGGCAAAGGGCTCCTGCCGGGTAATGATTTCCTGGCGGCGTTCAATCGATTGGTGTGGGCTTGTCAAGTGTCCAGAGACAAAACGGCGATTTCCATCGATTAATTTCTGCAAACCGGCATCCATGGATTCATGCAACATTCATTCTCTCCTCTTTGTTGATCAGAATATCTTTCATCCCGCCAACGGGTCTACTCCATCCCATGACGGGTCAGGAAGGTTTCCACATCGGCGATCAATTTCATGGTTTCCCGTTCGATTTGATCTGTCAGGGCATCAAGGTGATCAAAATTGGGGGTGTCCGCCAGGGAATGTTCAAGGATTGAATCGGCACCCGCAATGGAAGGCACCAGCCGGTATTGATTCCAGCCGCTGCGCTTGAAAAAGTCCCAATACCGCTTCTGCACCTGCTTGTTGGATCCCGCCAGCCAGGCTTCAAACCGGCATGTTTCGTGAATAAACACAATCGCAATTTTCAAATTGCGGTGCTTCAAGGATTCCGGAACAATGGCAAAATACGTCATGTCCATGTATCCAAAATAGATGCCCCCGGAAACGTATAATTCGGGGTATTTCGTCTTGAAGTACGTCCGCAAGGACAGGATATATTCCATCAATCCATGGTATGCTTTGGGGATCATCCCCTTTTCCATTTGTTGTTTATATTCATCCATGTACTGGTTCAGCGTTTTCATGGATTCCTCCACATACATTGCCTGGCACAATTTCCGGATGATGTTTTCAAGAGCAGATGATTTGATACAGGCAGGGACAACCATCCGGCAGTTTGATTATATCTGGAAATACAAAAGCCCCCTGGTCTGCGCTCCAGTGCAGGTGAAGTCGTCAGCGTAAAGCAGGGGGCGGGGATGGGATGGATACAACTAATCCAACAAATGCCCCATCGATTTGTAGATAAATTTTGCCGCCTGTTTTGGCACCATGCGGGACAGGAAATCCATCAATTTTGCATCGCTTCCAACCAAAACCCGGTACTTGTTCCCCTCAATTCCTTTGATAATTTCCTCCGCCGCAAACTGGGGCGTGGACATTTTCATCCCTTTCTGCACCTTGGAGGGATCGCTGACCAAGGGTCCAACACCGGAATTGGCGGCAATATTGGTGCCTATTGCCCCGGGGAAAACCCCCATGACGTGCACATTCGTACCGGTCAGTTCTGAATTCAACCCTTCCGTGAACAACTTGACCGCCGCCTTGGAAGAACCGTAAATCGTTTGACCAGGCACGGGTAAAAAGCCGCCCATACTGGAAACATTGACGATGATCCCTTCCGATCGTTTTAACAGGTGAGGCAGGAAGGTTTTCGTCATGAAGAGCGTGCCATAGAGATTGACATTGATCACCCGGTCAATTTCTGAATAGGGCAGGTCGTTAAACCGGACAAATTTTTGAATGATTCCGGCACAGTTGATCAAGCCGTCCACAGCCTTGTGGGCGGCAATCACCGCGTCCGGCAGGGCTTCAACAGCAGCACGGTCAGCAATGTTCACAACATGGATGGAGAGGCGATCCTTGTGGCTGCCCGCCATATCAAAAGTTTCCTGCAAGGCTTTCTCGCTGATATCCACAGCCGCCACCCGGGCACCTTTCTTCAGCAGCAGCAGTACCAGTTCCCTGCCAATTCCATTTCCGCCCCCCGTTACAATAAACACCTTGGATTGAACGTTCATGTTTTTCCTCCTGAAACAAAAGAAAACAAATTATTATTTTGATGATAATTATCTTATTTATAAATCATTATTATTATAGTGACCTTTTACAGGTTTTCAATAAGCAACCCGGGCATATAGAAGGTTTTCCCCCCCCTTGACAGGTCTGCATACTCCCGGGAGATAAAATGATACGATCACTTCCAAAATTAATTAACTGATGGCAATTCTTGACAGAAAGCATCCTTAATATCGTATAATGTTTATCGTATTTATTAACTTTACAATAAAGGATCGTGCCATGAGAAGAAACTTTGCCGTTTTCCTTGTGTTCGTTGTACTCTTGACGTCCTGCACATCGGTTCCTCCCCCTCCGTTCACACCAACCAACGAAAATCCATCCACCGAAACAATTGAGGTCACGATGGAGGAACCAATCTCCCGGTCTCCAACCATCCAGTTACAGGTTACAGAAACAACCAGGCTTTCCCCGACCATTATTCCAACAGCCATTCCCACCACCGCCCCAATTTTCAAACCACCCCCAGCCGTATTTAATCGGGCTGGATACCGCCAATTTGCGTTGACCAGGAATTATTTTCCAGGGTTGCTTGCCTACGCCGCGGAACGAAGTTATACCGTCATTTCCACGGCTCTCAGCCCGGATGGAAATTCTGTTGCCATCTCGGGTTGCTGGGGAGCCATGACGAATTTTGGAAATTGCGAAACCAGGCAGAGTGGTTTTTTAATTGTCCTGGACACCAATTCCGGTGAGTTGAAGGCGGATATCCCCCTTGGCGGGAACTGGCCCGGATATACTGCATTTTCAGCAGACAGCAGCCGCCTGTTGTTTTCAACAGCTGAACACAAGGTATTCCTTTGGGATATACCCACCAACAAATCCATCCAATTACTCGTCAGCATTCCTGAATCGGGAAGCACTTCCTATCCAGATGTGGACGCAGCATGGGATGGACAAAGTTATGCGGCTTTGATCCGTGACACCCTGTATGCATGGGACGCCTCCGGAAACCTTCTCTTTCAAACCCCGGCAAACCTGAATGGGACCTCCAAATTCATCTCTTTTTCTGCTAATGGCTCCCGATTGATCACATTTTCATCCGGCAGAATCGGTGTGGATATATACAATACAGCTGGATGGAGCAAGGTGCGTCATATTGAAACCGATAAAATCCGTTATGCCGCCATTTCACCAGATGGTCGGTTTCTTGCCATTCTAAACCAGGAGAGAGACTCGGCGTCGGTTTGGGATGTGGATACCGGAGAAGAACTGGCATTGCTGAATCTCGAATACTCTGGATACTCCATCCATTTCAACCCGGCTGGTGACCTGCTGATTATTCCCGGCATGGGCAGCCTGGAGCAACAGGACGATTATTCCACCATTGGTGCACTCTTTGATACAACAACCTGGACAAAATTGGATACCATGGTTTCGTATTCCAGAGAGGGATTGATTGATTTCAATCGCGATGGCAATCGCATGATGATTTCCGACGGTGGAGTACCGCAGGTCTGGGCATTGCCCGATGAGTCACTTCGGGAAGGTCTGGATATTGTTCGAGAGTTTCAAACTGCTCTTTCCCAGGGAGATTACTCCACCGCTGCAGCACTATTTGAATATGATGAACGGGAAGCAGAATTATTCACCGAAATGGGGATCGACCCCGATAATCTGGCAGCAAGCTTCGAACAGCTTTGCAAAAATGAAACTATCTTTTGCCGACCGATTGAGCGACTATTGGTGATGGGACACGACTGGGATGACATGGTCTACCTGGTGCAATTGGAAGGCACCGATGGAAAAGTGTTCACTTCGCCCAATGGGGCGCAAATTATTTACATGTATGCTCGAATTGACAAAAACGGAGAACCCCGGGTGATTTACCTGCCAATGGATTTCTGATAGCTCCTCCGGAGGGCAAACACCCCAACCAGGAAAGTCGGAAAACGGTCTTACCAGATCCCGGGCAGGAGCCGGTAACGCACCTTTTGGGCATACTCGCGGTACCCCGGCAGGTTTTCCTGCAGAAAGCGGTCTTCCAGGCGGGTGCGGATGATAAAAAATGCGCCAAAAATCACCACCGGGATGAATGCCCAGAGTGAGTCAAGCAGCAGGGGCATGCCCAGGCTGGCGACGAGGCTGCCCAAATAGCCCGGGTGACGCATCCAGCCATAAGGACCACTGGATACCACCCTGTGGCCGCGCTCATCCTGGATGCGCACTGTCCCGGAGAAGTAGGCATTCTCAATAAATGCATAAGAACCAAGGATGTATCCGCCTGCAATCAACACCAGCCCGGCAATCTCAACCGCCAGCGGGAAGCCCGCCGACCAGTGATACAGGGCATCCAGACCGGCAACCAGCAGGATAAAAACGCTGCCAAAGGCTACCAGTGGCGAGAGCCATTTATCCCATGGCTGGGTATTTTCATGCTGGTTGTAATTGGCGCGCTCCTTAAGGATATCCGGGCTCTTCCGAACCGCCAGCGCACGGCTGAGGATAAAGGACAGAACGAATACAGCCAGCATCACCCAGGCTTCCCACCAGTTCCACCGCCCGGAAATAAGGATGGGCAGCAGGGGGATGACCACCAGGACCAGCAGCAACATGACCACAATGCGGATGATCGTGACACTATTTTTGTTTTTCATTTCGCCCTCCCACGCGGGTTTGTGGAATCTTTTAACTCCTGAACGGTATTGTTAATGACAGTATAACTCTTTTACAGCCGACAAACCATTCATTCAATCTCACCGTCCAAAACTTTGATGGGCTTTCCACCAGCATGGGATTGGAATCCATGAAAAGCACAAATTCTATGGGACAGGAAAACAAATCTTCCCAGCAAACCATCCAAGGCGCATCCCATAACCGGAAGGCACTTGATCAATCAACCGCGAATTATGGCTTATCAGTTACAGCACCCGTTCAAACCTATCCCCGTTAATGCAACCAGAGCTGCACAAACTCATTCCGGGTGCATACTTTGTCGGCACCATTAGAACTCAAGGTCATTCTGTCGAGAGCGAATTGCAGTGAGCAATTCTGCATGTGCCTCGGTTAATTGGACCTGACCGCTGGTTAGCTGATCGAGGTCCTTTGTCAAGATATCGATGAATTGTGAAAGAGACTCCTGGGCAGTCTTGAGATTATATTGCGGTAATGTGCCACCCAGCCGGACTTGCATCTTCTGATCCGCTTCTTTCTGGAAGAATTGATAAGGCCGCTTTCCATCATGACTGTAGGTAAACAGCTTCATAATACAATGGCGCATGTAATGTAAAAGCTCAATTGCTGACCATAGATATCCTCGATGCAAGGCGCCATCTACTTCGAGAGCATAGCGAACACACCGGTCAAGTTCTCTGCCAAGGGGTTCATTATCCAACTTTCGGTTGGCTAAGCCTGCGGTTTCAATGGCAGCGAGATCAATTCTCCCCAGTAAAAGCAGCATGCTGTCGACGATATTGGGACTGGTGTCAGCAAGGGGATGGTAGCGAATGGACAACTCCATTAATGACTTAAAAACAACATCCGCATCATCATCGTCGGGGATAAGCAGGGCGATTTGTTCGTCAACCGCTTCAAGCGCATTGCCCAGGTGGAGTAGTTCTGCCTCGACATCAACCATGATGCCATCTGCCACCACCACGTCCAAATCAAGATCGGAATAACAATCCCAAGTACCGCGGCCCAAGGAACCAAAAACGATAATGGCTAATATGCGTGGATCATTTTCATAACAGGATGTGATGACCCGGAGAATTCTTTGGTGCTGTAATGTTCCAGGGAATTCTTTTGCTTTATACATTCTTTATTGTCCTTCCAGATTCACAAGCAATCCAACGGCTTGCGTTACCTGCGTGCAAAGGGCGTGGATTCTGATTGGTACCAGGAATAAATCAAAGAGAGGAAAATGCTCAAAATTGCCGCACGCTGCAAAGCGGCAGTCTCACACGCCCACTGCACGCTTTGTTGGGCGTTTTTTGTTGCGCAAGACTCATTGACTGAAAAAAGACACCACCGTAAGCGAATCATATTTCTCGAATTCTCACTTAATTACCTTAAGCCATGTATCTGTTACTTTCATGTCCTGCATAACGGAACGATACAAGAAATCAGCAGGTTCTTCGTGGGCGGTGGAAAAGACGAGTGTGCAGCCCATATCTTTAAGTCTTCGTAACCCTTCGGTGATGACTGCTTTACCGAGCCCGCGTCGCCAATGTTCAGCTGCAGTACCAACCAAAACAGTCACCGCGCTACGAGTGTAATCATCGTAAAAGATCGTGCAAAACGAGGCAATACCTCCATCGGACGCAACAGCAATAACATCCAGGTCTCGGCGGTATAATGGCGCGGATTGAAGATTCGCATACCATGAATAATCGCCATCGTAGTTTTCATCTGGTTCGTCATTGTGGAATGCCCGCCACGAAGCCCAACTCCGTGCAGGGTATTCTTTCGCGTCACCCATTGAGCAAATTGCGTAACCCGAAGGAATCGGCGTGTCGGGTATGGGTGAATCTAAATTGCGGCGATAGTGATGTCCCCAGCCAAATTGCTTTTTGTAACCTCTGTTTTGTACAGTTTCCTGGCGCTGTGTATCGTCCTCAAAGATGGGCATATAAATATAACGCCTGCCATCTTCTGTGACAGCATAGAAATTTTCTTCAGCATAAGCGAGTATTTCATTTTCCAACTCTGCGGAACGGTAGTGCGGATGGACGTGCAGGCGGAGTTCACTGCCGCCAATGTGGGTCAATACAGCAATAATTTTGCCATCCGTATTTTCCCAAAGCGTCATTCCTTTTTCCACTGATTCAAGAATATTGCAGGTTTTGATGTAATGCCAACGCCAGTAATCGAGGCGTGCCACATTCCAACTGTGTTCGAGCCTGCCGTTGAGCAGGAATATTTCCCGCAAAAAATTGCGGGCGTGCCAGAAATCATCTTCATGGCTACAGGCGCGAAAGGAGAGTTTCATTGCTTAATCCAAATATCAGAATTTTTGCTGATAAACGCCCAACGGCTGGCGTTACCTGAGGGTAGGCAGCGTGGAAAACAATCGTATATGGTTCGGGCGTAATGGAGAAACCATGAGGATTTCGCCCTACACCCATCATTATACGGAATCTCAGCGTAAATGCAACGAAAAAACCGCCCCCCATTTCTGGAAGGCGGTTCAAATGGATTACAGTTGAAACTCTTTCCGTCTACATCACCGGGCGGAACCTGCGCCAAAGGCGCACAGGCGTGTACCTATATATCAAACTCGGTCCACACCGGTTGGATTAGGATCACTTTTTGAAAGCTTCTTCTTATTTACGTACATTGCCCACTTACTCAGAGAACATCTCTAACTGCACCGTCAGCACTTCACCGGGCATCATCCGATATTTTTCCGGGCTTCTTGACCAGGTAGCTTTTATCCACTGTGTTTATCTGATCTAAAACAATCTGCCCCGGCTTCCCTTCAAACTGGCAGTCCACTCGAGTTGGGTTACTTCTTCCTTTTATTGTCACCAGAGCAACCATCACCGTTGCGATATGGCGGATCATCTCATCGAGAGAGATAATGAGCCCGGGATGTGTTTTCTGGATTTCACTTCCACCAGTAGAATCCAGGTTGATGAGACAACCTTCGAATTGCTTGACTACCATGTCCTCTCTTCCTCATCCCAATGTGTAGGAGGGGCTTCGTCCAACAACTGGTCATCGCCTTATTTCGCCATCTCAGAAAAACGCTCTTCCAAATCCTGCCGGGGATGGCGAGAAGCCTGGATGATTAGTTTACTTCCTTGCGCTGCCCTTTGGCGCAGATATAATTACAATAAACATTCAAAATGGACAAGTTCTCCATAAAATAATCCGGATACTGAAGCCCACAAGCACAAGCAGGTTTCGGATATTGGGCTGGTGCCAAGGAGAAAGAAATTATGCCGATCCACATTTTCAATGGTTTTACTTGCAACGCACGCTGGCCGTCTACTCTGAAAACTGGCACAGTTTGTATGCTTGTGGAGACAGAACAGGGCCTAGTTCTCATCGATACGGGTCCGGGTGTTGAGGATTATACCCACCCACACGCAATGTTGAAGCTTTACCGGATCATCACGGAATTGCCATTTGATGTTCATGAAACTGCTGTTAACCAGATCAGGCAGTTGGGTTACCAGCCCGAAGATGTGCGTGACATCATTTTGACCCATATGCACTTCGATCATTGTGGGGGCTTGCCCGATTTTCCTTGGGCCAAGGTCCATGTCCACCGCCGGGAATTCGAGGCTTTTACTCAAAAAATGCGCCGCTGGACAGATATTGCATATATTCAGCGACACATCTCGCATGTGACAGATTGGATACTTTACGATGATGGAGACGAACGATGGTTCGACTTTAAAGCCATCCGACTTCCTTTCACACCTGAAATGTGGTTGGTGCCGTTGCATGGACACTCATGGGGTCATTGCGGCGTGGCTGTCAAACTGGAAAATGGGTGGTATTTCAACGCGGCAGATGCCGGGGCAGTCTACAACAACAAGACACCTGCGTGGCTTATTAAAATGGTACTTGGTCCACACGATGCCCGCCTACGCCAATTTATGAAGCTGCATCCCGAGGTAGTATTATCCAATTCGCATATGTTCCCTGAATGGTTTTTAAACAAGATATGGCTGTGATTTCATAGCAGGTTTGGAAATACTTGGAACAAAATGGGCAATACATTGATAATAACCGCTTGCCGACATTGATGCCTACCGTTGATCGGAGGAACCACCTCAACCCGGCATTTCAAACGACAAGCGCTCCCCATTTTTCAGGGAAGCGCTTTGATTTATCAAAATGCAGATTTCTACCGCGCTACACCCGGCATCAGCGGGCGGAACTTGTACCCGTGGGCAACTCGGTCCACGTCGAAATGGTGAGAGCGTCAATCCAACAACCATAACAGGCTCGCAATGGAGTCTACTGGAATTACCAGTCCAAGTTGATGTGGTTGTTATTTACAGTGGTTTCGTCATTTTTCTTTACTATTCATAAAACTATCTATTCTTTTATTTCTTGATTCAATAAAGTCAACCACTCTTTTTTTGTATAAAAGATATTGATTAATATCGGAAAATGACGGACGAGTTTTAAAATCATCAAAAGGCAAATAAAACCTAATCCTATTGTTTTCATATATCAGATCTTCCAGGAAGAAAAAATGGATGTATCCCGAAAAGTCATCGAACAAATTGAAGAATAACTCATATCTTGATAAGGTTTCATATAGTGGACTTTCTTTACCAGCATAAAAGAGACGGATACATTCCAATGTAAAATCAAACCTGTCATCAATTAACCGATTTACTCCGCGAGCCTGATTGATTGTTTGCTTCCCGTCTATTCTATTGCTTGGAAAGATAATATACCCCCCAATTGTAGAACCTGTATCAAAAAGCTCTTTTACTTCATTTGGAATTTGTTCTGTAAGCCACTTCTTCCGTTTATGGTTTTTATAAGAGTGTGTTATAGCATCGCTGCCGAAAAAGAACTCTCCCAATTCTGACTGGTGATATAAATAAACACCATTTTTATTATCACTTAGTTCCAGGAGTTTACCATTTGGCAATGTCCTGCTCCACAATATCTTATGATATTTTCGGAGTGTTGGACTGGTGCTGTCAGGGTCACCGCCATTTGAGTCGGAGTAAAAATTAAAATTTACGTCAATGATCATATTTTATGTATCAAACTGTTATTTCTCGATATATTACTGCTTTCATAGAACGGCTGTATTCTTTGTTGTTGGGCGGGCGTGGATTATGTCTGGGACACGATTTATCAAAAAATCGCTTTAATCGGATTTCCTGCCACACATTCAAGTATATCGGTTCCCATACATATGAAACACAAAAACCGCCCCCCATCTCTGAAAGGCGGTTATCATTTCCATACAAAGCAATTGCTAATGCTGCATTACCGGTCGGAACTTATAGCCATACACCAGCAGACCGCTGGCGTCGCCGTCCTGGCGGATTTTGCGGGTGACCATTTCCACGGGCATGCCAATTTCCACCGGCTGCTCGCCCAGGTCGGTCAGCTGGGCGGTGATCACTGGTCCTTCCACCAGCTTGACCAGCGCCACGGTATAGGGAGCCTGCTCATCATACCCTGTGGGGGCATCGTGCATAATGGTAAAAGAATACACTTCACCGCGTCCGCTAAAGGTATAGGGCTGTTTGGCTTCTCCGCCGCACTCCGGGCAAACATCCCGCGGGGGGAAGAGCCTGGCGTCACAGTGGGGGCAAACCTCACCCACCAGGGCATATCGTTGTTTCTTCAAGCGCCAATGTCGCGGTATTTCCATGTTGATTACTCCTTATCACAGCTTTCGAGTGTGAAGTGTACCGATAAAGGACTCTCAAATCCTATCAACTTTGGCATCAGGCATCCCGGCGTTCCAATACATGCGTCACCACGGTGGAAGCCGGTCCGCCAAGCGTGATGGTCATGCCGCGCCGGGCACGGGGGAGCTGGCTTGCGCCTGCTTCACCGCGCAATTGCTGCACAGCTTCCACCACCTGGTACATCCCGGTTGCTGCCAAAGGATGGCCGCGCCCCTTGGAGCCGCCCATTGCATTGAGCGGCAGCCTGCCATCCTGGTTGAAGATGCCTTCCGCAGCAAGCTGCGCTGCCCTGCCGCGCGGTGCAAACCCGGCAGCTTCCAGTACCAGCGGTGCAAAGATGGAGAAAGTGTCGCTGATTTCGAGGAAATCCACGTCGGTCGGCAGGATGCCCGCAGTCCGGCACGCTCGTTCCAGCGAATGGCTGACAGCTTCAAAGCCCAGCAGCCAGGGGCGGTCGTGCAGGGCAAGCCGGTCGATGACCACGCTGCTGCCGGAGATGCGCACCAGCGGGCGGGGAAAAGCCTGCGCCCGGTCCGGTGTTGTGAGGATGACCGCTGCCGCGCCATCGGCATATGGAGCAGTATCGTAGACGTTCAGAGGTGGGTTGGTCGGTTCCGCACCGGCATACGCCCCTGGCTTGACCGCCTTGCGGAACATGGCATTCGGATTGGCAACCGCATTGGCATGCATCAGGAGGGGAAATGCCCCCAGCAGCTCGCGTGGCTGGGGAAACTCATGGAGATAGCGCTGCATCAACAAGCCAGCCTGGGCGGTGGGGGTCAGCCCTTCCACGGCTTCCCAGTCATAGTCTGTCATCTGGGAAACAGCGGATTCCAGGCGGGGACCGACCATGTCGGTATATTTTTCCACGCCAGCAACAACCGCAGTGTCCACAAACCCCGAAGCAATTGCCAGGTAGCCCATCCGCAAAGCAGCTGCGCCGGAGGCATCCGCCGCTTCCACGGTCCAGGATTCAATTCCCTTGAGGGCAACGGTATCCGACAACAGCGTACCCAGGTTGGATTGGTGGGAAATCGTGGGCGCAAGCAGGTTGCCAACATACAACGCCTGGATTTCAGGATCCCCGGCGTCATGCCTGGCGGCTTGAATTGCCCTGGCTGCCAGGCTGCGCAGCGAGATTTCCCAGTGTTCGCCCACGGGCACCTGCCCGATTCCTGTGATGACAACTTCTCGCATGGGGAACCTCACATCTCCAGTTTGCCGCGGTAGCGAACATAGGTGGCATAATCAATTTCGGTGCGCCGGGCGATATAATCCGCCGTGGAAAGTGCCTTGTTCCGGCGTTCCTCAATGGCATCCGTCACCCGGAAGGCAATGGCATCAGACCCGGCGCCGGAGCCAAAGGATACCATCAGGATGCGGTCACCCGGCTGGGCGATATCCAGCGTGGCGGTTAAACCAATCAAGGCTGCCCCGGCATAGGTGTTGCCAATGACCGGCGACAGCAAGCCGGGCTTGATCTGCTCCGGCGTGAATCCGAGCATCCCCGCCACCCGCTGGGGGAACTTGGTATTGGGTTGGTGGAAAATGGCATACTGGAAATCCGCTGCCGTGACCCCCAGTTCCTTCATCAGGCGGGTGCCAGCCTCGGTGATGTGCTTGAAATATGCCGGTTCGCCGGTAAAGCGCTGCCCGTGGGAGGGATAGGTTTGCCCGGCGCGCCGCCAGAAGTCCGGTGTGTCGCTGACGTAGGAATAAGCTGCCTCAATGGTCGCCAGAGCCTGGTCCGCCGGACCGAGGATGTAAGCTGCTCCACCGGAGGCAGCAGTGTATTCAAGGGCATCTCCGGGACGTCCCTGGGCGGTGTCCATGCCAATTGCCAGGGCATAATCCGCCATGCCCGAACCGACCAGCCCCATCGAGGCAACAAAGGCTTCCGTCCCCGCTTTGCAGGCAAATTCCCAGTCACCGGCGTTAATGTGGGTGGAAGCGCCAATTGCTTCGGCAACCAGTGTACCGGTCGGCTTGACAGCATAGGGATGCGATTCCGAACCGACCCAAACAGCCCGCAGCGCCGTGGCAGGGATGCCCGCCCGTAACAGGGCATTGCGCGCCGCCTCGATGGACATGGTAATCACATCTTCATCCAGTCCAGCCACCGCCTTTTCCTTGACGGGTCCCATGGAGGCTTTGCCCGTCCAGATGCGGGAGACCTCCGTGGAAGGCAGACGATAGCGCGGGACATACGCGCCGTACCCAATCACACCCACCGGGCGGTTGGGTTGAAGAAGAACTTTTTCATTTTGATACTCTGTCATTTTGAACCCTCAATTAATGCTGTGTAATTCCACCGGAAAGACCGAAACACAAAAAACGGCGTCCGGTCATGTGTCCAGTTTTGACCTGATTTCACTTAATATTTCAGCAGCCCGGTCAATACGCACCGTGCGTTCCTGCACCATTTGACCCGCCACCCGGTCCACCTCGTCACCTGCCGCGCCTGCGGCAATGGCAACCTGGCGGGCATGCAGCCCCATATGGCCGCGCTGGATTCCCTCAGTCGCCAGCGCCCGCAATGCTGCCAGGTTCTGTGCCAGCCCCACCGAAACAATGATTTCCGCCAGTTCCCGGGCGGATTGAATACCGATCAGTTTAAGTGCAGCCCTAGCAGATGGATGCACCCGCGTAGCGCCCCCTACAATACCAACCGCCATGGGCATTTCCAGAAAACCGGTCAGGTTACCCTTTTCATCCATGCCCCAGGTGGAAAGGCTGGTATACCGCCCGGAGCGCGCAGCATAGGCATGCGCCCCGGCTTCCACGGCACGCCAATCGTTCGCCGTTGCCAGGACAACGGCATCCACACCGTTCATAATGCCCTTGTTGTGGGTTGCCGCCCGGTATGGATCGGCTGCCGCAAACGCCCAGGCTGCAATGACTCCATCGCGCACCTGTTCCGCAGAAAATTCATTGAACGCCAACTGCGGCAGAGGAATGGTGCAGGCAGCACGCGCCAGGCGGCGGTCTGCCAGGTTGGACAGGATGCGCAGGTGCACCCGCCCGCCACTGATCTTCTGCACCGAGGGGGTCAACCGTTCCGTAGCGGTATTGATGGCATTGGCACCCATGGCGTCCCGTACATCATAAATGAGGTGAAGAACCAGGAAGGGACCCACCGGGGATTCCTCGATCAAGCGCACTTCCAGGTCCACCGGACCACCGCCCAACCGGGCAAGCACGGGGTCCACCCGGGCAACCTCTGCCAGCAAGGCATCCTTCTCCGCCAGCAGACGCAGGCGCGCGGCTGCCGGGTCGGGCAGTTCCACAATCTGCATCTGCCCAATCATGTGCGGCTCATCCGCACTGGCAGTGAAGCCGCCGCCTGCTTTTGCCAGCTTTGCCATGAAGGATGCCCCGGCAACCACCGAAGGCTCCTCCAGCACCATTGGCACCAATACCTCCCTGCCATTCACCACAAAGTTGCGGGCGATTCCCAAGGGCAGGGAGTAAACCCCCACCACGTTTTCAATCATGTGATCCGCCTGGGCAGGAGAAAGCCCGGCAGACCCGCCCAACGCCGCAAGTTCCTCCGCAGCCAGCCCGGATTCCGCGCCAACCTGCTGGAGGCGTTCCTCCAGGGAGAGATCATAGAATCTTCGCATTGTCACCGTATCCCTTTCCGGGGTAGATTGCATCCATGTTAACCCTGCGAGTCTTTCAAAACCTATCATCCTGTACCGGAAATATCCCACAGGAGTACCAGACCATCAAAAAGCAGCCCTCCTGCTGAACAGGAGAGCTGCCTGGTGGCATCATCCACAGCTAATCCAGGGTAAATGTACTGCCGGGCTTGAGAAGCTGCACCCGGGATGTGGTTTCCGCTTCAACCTTCGCTTTCCAATCGGCGGCATCCTGCTTGATCAGGTCAAAGGTGTTGAAGTGAATGGGGACCACGTGCCTGGGCTGGAGCATTTTTACCGCACGGAGAGCATCCCCCGGACCCATGGTGTAATTGTCCCCAATCGGGATGACCGCCAGATCAAGACCTTCCTCACCGATCAGGCGCATATCGCCAAACAGACCGGTATCCCCCGCCAGGTAGATTTTGTGCCCATCCAGGGTGGTCAGCAGGAACCCAATGGGGTTTCCGCCATAGGTTCCATCCGGCAGGGCGGAACCATGCAAAGCAAGCGTCAGCTTGAGGTAACCAAAGGGATGCTGGTGTCCGCCGCCCAGGTGCTGACCATGGGTTTTTACATCTTTGGCTCCCAGCCAGTTGCATATTTCAAAATTACTGATGACCGTTGCTCCCGTCCGACGGGCAATATCCACAGAATCGCCAATATGATCCCGGTGTCCGTGCGTAACGAGGATGTAATCCGCCGAAACGCGGGAAGCCGTGGTGCTGGCAGCTGGATTTCCATTGAAGAACGGGTCCACCAGGATATGGTAACCAGCAGTTTCCATTCCAAGCGTGGCATGACCGTACCAGGTGAGTGTTGTCGTCATTCCCAATCCTCCTTTGTTCCAGGGAATCTGTATATCAGGCTTTCGGTTTGGGGCGGATGAACGAACGCACAAGCAGCGCCACCCCACCCAGGATCACCAATGCCGGTCCAATGATCTGCAGCAATGCACTGCCAAAGAAAGTGGCAAATACCGCAAAGACCAGCAGGCTGATCATCAACATCCACATGCCAACCGTGGCTGTTTCACCGCCCCAGCGACCCACCCAGTCTGCCAGAGCCATGCCCAGACCCACACTGCCGGGGATGAGGGTCCACAGGAAGGACCAATCCCCCCACCGCCCGGTGATGTCGCAGTACCAGAAGATCAGTCCCAGCACCAGCAGGATGGTGCCGGGGATGATCGATCCAGCCAGTCCGCGCCGGGCAGACGGAAACAGAAACGGCCAGACATAAAACGACGCCGCCATAACCAAAAATAGGATTGGCCAGCTGATCAATACCTGCAGCTGCGGGACCACATTCAGCAGCAGGAAAAACACACCTGCCAGGATCAAAATGATCGCAACTGTCAAACCGGATCGTTGATTGGATTCCATCTTACCTTCTCCTTACACTACGGGTTGAACTGGCGGCTGGGGAAGCTTGCGCTTCATGAAAATTGCCACCTCAAAGTCACTTACATCATAATTCGTATAATACGAAAGGTCAATCCCCTCGATTTCAAAACCGGTGCGGCGGTAAAACCGGATGGCGGGAACATTGGTGTTCTGTGTTTCCACCAACAGGGCACGCAAACCAGCTGCCCCGGCTTTTTCCGCCAGGACATCCACCAATCTGCGTCCAATTCCCCGCCCCTGCCAGGCGGATGCCACGTGCAGTTCCCAGATCCAGAGGGTGCGGTTCCAGGTGCGGGCATCGGCAATGGCAAACCCAACCAGTTCTTCCCCGGTAAACGCCCCCAGGCAATACCCCGCGGGAAGCATTTCACGGTAATGCGCCAGGTCATCGGCAGTCAGGTCTTCACCGAAATGACGGACATGCGGCGCAGGCAGGTCCACCAGTTCCAGGCGGATGATGGTTTCGGTTTCGCTTTCCTGCCTGGAAACCTGGTATTTTTGCATGGAGGTGTACCCAACCATGACCCGACGAAGGTCGGGTTCCACCAGTTCGGTTAATTCACAGATCCTGTAAGGCTGCATCTCAGTCCTCAAAATAGGCAGGAGTCGGGTTCCAACCATTCTTCACAGCATCCTGGATTAATTTACAGACCGATGCAGGGTAAACTGTTTCCACCAGCAGGCGGTCAATGGGCAGCCAGACAGGTTCATAGGTGCCGCACTCGGGGGGATATTCGCCGCGCAGTTCCGGTCCATCGCCAGAGCCAAATTCCCCGCCCAGGATGGTGCCCAGGTAGTACAACTGAAGGGTACCGCCGCGGCGTGCCTCCGCCACCAGGGCACCGGCTTGAATCTCCAGCCCAAGCTCTTCGCGGATTTCCCGTACTGCCGCCTGCATGGAGGTTTCACCCGGCTCCACCTGCCCGCCCGGGAAAATGTAATAAAGGCGCCCAGCCCGAAAACGCCGGATAAGTGCCACAGAGTGATCTTTAATCAGGATGGCTGCTGCACGTGTCATATGGATCGTTGCTCCTCAAATGTGATGCCGCCCCACCGGCGCGCCTGCAGTCCCGCAGGCAGCAATTCCGCCAGGATGGGTGTGGTGTGATGGATGGGTTGGTGCCGGATCCACTCAAATGAAAGATTGGATAAAACCAACGGCAGCATGCAGCGGTACGTACCGCCATGCCCCACCAATGCATAATGATCACCAGCCTGCGCCGATGCACACAACTGCCGAATCAACGGCTCAAACCGGGCGCGGATTTCATGGAAAGACTCCCCCCCACCTGTACGGCGGTCCCATTCCCCACGCAGCAGCCAGGCATCCAGCACTTCATCATATTCCTGCCAGTCAGCGGGATCATCCGAGCCTTCGAATTTCCCCACATCGTATTCCCGCAGCGCATCCGTCACGATAACCGGAGCATTGAGGTTTGCCGAGAGGATTTCCGCCGTCTGGATGGCACGAAGCAACGGACTGGTGTAGATGCACTTGAACGGTATTCCAGCCAGCATCCCCGCCAGTTCCGCAGCCTGTTTGCGGCCGCGTTCCGTCAAACCATGCCTGCCAGGACGGTTGGAGAACTGGTGAAGCAGGTTGGCTTCACTTTCACCATGCCGCACAAAATACAATTGCATGGTCATTCTGCCCCGAAGAAAATCATACTGTAATCACCAATCGGCTGGTAGCCAATTTTCTGGTAAATACTGTTGGAGATGGGATTGGCAAGGTCGGTGAACAGGGTGCAGAATTCGCGGCCGCTGTCCAGCATCCGCTGGCTGAGTTCTGCCACCAAGGCAGTGGCATACCCGCGCCTGCGCAACTCCGGCGGGGTATAGACCAGCCCAATGCTGATTCCATGAGGTGTGGGACGGGTTGCCATGGCTTCGCTGACCGGTCTGCCGCCATCCTCCCAGACGTACAGGCGCTGATCCTGGATTCCCAACAGGACGGTGCGGCGGGCTTGATCCGGGTTCACCTCGTTGGGCAGCGCTTCCTTTTGAAATGCCACCGACCAGGCAACCAGCAATTCGGCATCTGTGTCCACCGCCGGACGCATAAATCCGGAGGTTGGCGGTGGTGGAATGACCCGGCGCAGTTCAAACACCCGCTCTGCCACACCCAGGCGGGCTGGCAAGCCGGTTCGTTCAGACCAGTGCAATGCAAAAGCCGATGCCAGGGCAACAGGACCCAGCACGCCCGGCAGGGAAATATGCTGTTGATATAAATGTTCCCCCAACAATTCCAATTCCGCATCCACATGCTCGCAAGGGCTGTACAGGATCAGGTTATGGGGCGGGGTCATTACCACTGCCAGGGTAAGACCATCGGCGTCCACGGTGGCTGCCAGGAAGGGTGGGCTTCCGTAAAACGCGGGGTCCACCTCCAGGCGCTTGCAAATTCCCAGCATCAGGTTGTTGATGGCTTCCGCCTGCATCAGGACGGGTTCCACAAGCTGCATGAACTGACGGATATCTTGAAATCGAATAAATTGTAGTGTATTCATATCACCCTCCAACTATTGTAAAACACTGGTGTTGGTCCCCGGTTTGGATGAAAGATCAAAACAGGGCAGGGACCTGCTTCCACCAAGGCAAATATCCAAATCAATATGGTCAGCGGCAGCAGGGTATCTGTGGATGTTTTCCTATCAGGATATTTTAATGATTGTACCATCATCCCCCATTTTGTTGCCAAATAAAAACCCCCTGCCCGTTTGGACAGGGGGAATTTTGATGATGATACAAACTAAAGCTGGGAGGTACAGTGCGGGCAGCGGGTTGCCGCAAGCGGGATTTCGGTCTTGCAGTAGGGACATTCCTTTGTGGTGGGGGCTGCTGCCGGAGCGGGTTTCTTCATCTTGTTGATCGCCTTGACAACCAGGAACATGACAAATGCAACAATGATGAAATCAATCACCGTGTTGAGAAATGCGCCATAATTCAAAGTCGGCACACCGGCATCCTTGGCAGCCTGGACGGAAGCAGGATTGGTGCCGCTCAAGTCGATGAAGAGGTCAGCAAAATTAACGCCGCCCAACAGCTTGCCAATGGGCGGCATCACCACATCATTGACAAAGGAAGTGACAATCTTGCCAAATGCGCCACCAATCACGATACCAATGGCGAGGTCAATCAAATTGCCCCGCATCGCAAATTCCTTGAATTCCTTTAACATGTCACCAATCTCCTCTCCTGTTTTTTGATCAAGTCGGTTTGAAAGAAAAATACAACGATGGATACGCCGGGTGATTTAAACACTACCAGGGACGCAGACAAACGTCAGCAATCCCTGGAGATAATTCGCTCATGATCCATCCGTGGTCAATCCCAGAGGATGTACCCGGTCAGGGGCTGGATGCAGTGGTCTAGTAGTGAACCTTGCGCTCCAGCTTGGCAGCCTGGGCAACCCAATCCTGCACCTGCTTGAGGGTGGGCAGCTTGCGGACAAGCTTCTTTTCGGCATTGATTTCCACAATCTTGGCGTGCAGGTTTTCGGGCTTGCGCTGCGCCAGTTCCACAACGGTATCCACACCGGCTTCTTCCAGCAGGTCGGAATATTCGCTGCCAACTCCCTTGATGCGGTACAGGTCGGCATGGTTGACCCATTCAAGGATCAATTTTTCGCTGATGCCGCTGGTTTCAGCCAGTTCCTTGCGACCCTTGGGAGTGGCACCTTTTTCCAGCAGAGCTTCCAAAGAGCCAATCCCGGCGCCCTTCAGCTTGAGAGCATAGGTTTCGCCAATTCCTTCAACATCCAATAGTTTTGTCATACTTCCCTCCATCAATGAAATTCGGATATGATGGTTCCATTATATAGTGAAAAGCTATGTGATGCAACCAAAAAGACCTGTCAAATCTTTGTAGCAGGGTCTTTTTGGTCAAATTTACCAGGAAAAAACAGTTCAGGAAAAGTTTCCAGGAGCATCCGCCGGTTCCGGGTGGACGGTTACATCCGCACCAGGAGCCAATTGCCGAACAACCTCCTCCACCTGCTCGGTTAAATCATGCGCATCCTGGAGGGTTTTGTTTCCATCCGTGGTAATGTGAACATCCACGAACAACAAAGGACCAGAGTGGCGCACCCGGATATTGTGGCAATCCTGAACACCGGGTACGGTTTCAACTGCTTGTTTGATCTTATCCGCCAAACCCTTGGGGGCAGTATCCAGCAGCGACTGTATGGTCCGGTAGCCCAATTCCAGGCTGACATAAATGACAATCAACGCCACCCCCAACGCTGCCACTGCATCCGCCTTGTGGAGGAAAGAAAGGGAAGGCACTTTTTCGGCAATCAACACAAAGAACAAGCCCACAATCACAACGCTGGATGACCAGATATCGGTACTGAAGTGCAAGGCATCTGCTTCCAATGCCTGGCTGTTATGCTTGCGGGCTGCCCGGTAAAGGACCCGGGAACGCGAATAGTCAATGACAATGGAAATCCCCATCACGAGAAATGCCCAGATGGAAGGTTCCACCTCGACAGGCTTGTAAAACAAACGCTGGATGGCTTCATAGATGATCCAGGCACAGGTTGCCAGGAGGAGAAGGGTTTCAAAGAGTGCGGAAAGATTTTCGATCTTGCCGTGCCCATAATTATGTTCCCGGTCTGCAGGCTTGCCCGAAACGCGCACTGCCAGCAAGGTCACCAGCGCCGCCACCAGATCCAGCGCCGAATGGGCTGCTTCCGCCAGGATACCCAGCGATTGTGTAAGAACACCAACAATAATTTTTAAGCTGGTGAGTCCAATGGCAGCAATCACAGAGGTAAGTGCTGCGTGATTTTTTTCCTGGAAAGCAAGCGCATCCTGTTCCATGAGACCTCGACCCCGTGCGAATTTGGGCTGCAGGCCGCCGCCAGAATATGTTTTTCGATTATACCGCAACAACCGCGAAATGAAATCCTGATTCTGCTATGATTTTACGCGCATGAGAACGCAGCCATAGGCAGTTGTTTCCTGCAGTGCAGGCTGGCTTCCCGCCAACAAAGCCCGAACAGCCTCAATCACAAACAACCGGCTTGCTTCGCGTTTTCGAAATGTGCGGTCGTCATACGCGCCGCGATAGCGGAGCACCCCCTCCCTATCGAGGATAAACAGGGTTGGCGTTACCACCACCCCATACTCACCAGTCACCTTCTGATGACCATCCCGCAGCACCAGCGGAATTTTCCGGCGTTCCACCACCCGGCGGATCAGGGAGATGGGTTCGGGGGCGGCGGCAATCACCACCCAGGTCAATTGATCCCCCAACTCGGTTTGCAGGGAACGCAGCCCCAGGTCCACCCGCTCGCACGAACCGCAATCTGCCGACCAGAACTCCAGGATCACCAGCCTGCCAGACCAGTCCGCCAGCCTGTGTTTCCTTCCATCCAGATCCGGAAGGGTAAAAAGGGGGGCAGGCTGGTTCAAGTCAGCAGTCATGGCATCCTTACCTTTCGCCTTGCAGCATGAGTTCCCTGATGCGGGGATGACCGGCATAAAAGCCGTGATATTTTTCGGGAAGGAGTGCCGCGATCCGAACCATGATCTCGTCTGTCCAATATTGCATTTGTGCTTCCCGCTGCTCACGGTCGATGGGTGGAATTCGGAATAATTCACCAAATTTTGCCACAATTTTCGGGCGGCGGAAGGTGGAAATTTTCTTCATCCCATCCTCCGTCCCATGGATACCCACCGGGACAATGGGCATGCCAGTGCGCACAGCAACCAGGACCGTGCCAGGCTTGCCCTGCAACAATTGTCCCGTTGTGCTGCGGGTGCCTTCCGGGGCAATGCCAAGCGACCTGCCCTCCGCCAGCACCTCCGCGGCAGCCCGGAATGCTGCAAAATCCGCCTTCTCGCGATCCAGCCAGATGGCTCCCGCTGTCCGGGCAAACCAGGCAAAAAAGGAATAGCGGCGGTATTTATCCGCAACCAGGGCGGTGATATCCGGGCGGCGCGGGTTGCATAACAGCACGGGGATATCCAACCGGCTCATGTGATTGGTTGCAATAATCACCCCGCCAGTCTCGGGTAAATTTTCCAAGCCCTCAAAGCGGGTATCCGTGAGGACGCTAAGCAGAAAGCGGACAAGGTTTTGAAGGGTTTCCCGTTTCATTTTTGTTCAGGGGCAGCCTGGGAGACTGGTTCCATTTTCTTCTTCCTGGAGTCGCGGTAGGTCTTGATGGCTTCCACCAATGCCGGGATGCCGGGAATGAGGATCATGGCGATGATGATGAGCGAGAAATGTTCCTGCACAAACGGCAGGTTGCCGAAAAAGTAGCCAATCATCAAGAAGGCACCCGTCCAGACAACCCCGCCAACAATATTATACGTGATAAAGTAACCATAGCGCATCTGCCCGACCCCAGCAACAAAAGGGGCAAAGGTGCGGATGATGGGGATGAAGCGCGCCAGGAAGATGGTGATTCCCCCATGCTTGTCATAAAACCGTTTGGTGCGTTCAAGATATTCCTTCTTGATTAACCGGGTTTCCGTATGAAACACCTTGGGACCGATGTAATGACCAATCCAGTAATTCGCCGTATCACCAAGGAATGCAGCCAGCGCCAGCAATCCCCATAACAGCAGGACATTAAAATGCCCGCGGGCGGCAAATGCCCCGGCAGCAAAGAGAAGCGAATCTCCGGGCAGGAAAGGAGTGACCACCAGCCCTGTTTCGATGAAAATGACCACCCACAGGATTGCATACGTCCAGCCGCCTACCGCCTGAAGGATGAGATCCAGGTATTTTTCCATGTGAAGAATAAAGTCAATTATTTGTGCAAAAAAGTCCATTAATCATTCTTCCTTTGTCATTTCCAATGCCCCTGATGATACCACCAGCGGGGTATCATCAGCCAGGCGCAACCTGCGATTCATCCACCATAAAATACCCAGGTTCAGGACAGCCAGCCCGCCCAATACAAACGGTCCAAATCGTCCAAGCTGGGTGAAGGGAGCAATGTCCACCAGGGAGGAAACTCCCTGCAAGATGCTGAAGACATTCCACACACCATGGAGGGCAACCGCAGCTGCCAGAGCTGCCAGCAGCTTTCCAGGGCGCTTTTGGGAAGCAGCCCAGCCCATCCCCCAGCCAACCAGACCCGATGTAACCACATGCAGGAGGCTGGTGCCAATCCGTCCAAATGCCAGGGCAAGCCAGGTGGGATCGGTAATGGCACTCATTGCATTCAGGCTTTCCAGCATGGCAAAGGCTGCCCCACAGACCATGCCCGCCAGGAATCCATTGCGGGGGGTCAGGTGTTTATTCCAGAACACCAGGATTGCCAGGGGTTTAAGCAGTTCCTCCAGCAGCGGAGTGATGAAGCCCAATACCACCAGGATGCCGGGAATCACTCCCGGCTGGTGGAGCAGGTTGACCAGCTCCGCCTGGATTTCCATTGGGTCTGTCAGCTGCTGAAACTGGGTGCTGAAGTTCCAGAACTGGTTCAGCAAATCGGGCTGGGAGGCAATCCAGAGACCCCATCCAACCAGCAATGCCAGCAGCAAGACCAACTCTGCAATCAGCGTCAGGGGCATGGTAATTGCCAGGCTGAAACTGCCCAGTTTCCAGGCGCGGTCGGCAGAAACAGGCAACCCGCGCGCCCCGGCACTGAGGAACCAGGCAAGCGGCAGCAGAATCAATACAAGTAAAAGGGGCGGCATGATCAGCCAGCTGATGCCGCTGCGGGAAGCCAGCGCAGCCAGCCCAAACCAGAGCGGCAGGGTGATCATGGCAATGGTAACCACCAGGTGCGTTTTGTTGGAATGGACAACGGTGCCTGGTGCAGCCCTGCCCAACAGACGGCGCAGTGCCAGGTAACCTGCCGGAAGGCAAAGCAATCCCACCAGCCCGGCAGCCCATGCCAGGTTAAGAATCATTCCGGCATTTGCTTCCTCGGTGGGCATGGTAAGGGAAAAAAATCCCAAAAACACCAGCAGCGCGGCGGCGGAAAGCCCCATCATTCCGCCGACCGCGCTGAGAATCAACCAGCCCAGCGTACGCCAGTCAAAGGTTGAGCGAGCCTGCATTACTTCTCAGTAATTGTGACGCTCAGGATCCTGTCCGGTTCCGGTAGTTCCGTTTGAGCAGAGGGATCCCGCTGGGTGATGGATCTCACCACATCCATGCCGGAAACCACCCGGGCAAAGATGGTATAGCGTCCATCCAGGTTGGGTTGGGCGGCAAGGGTGATGAAGAACTGGCTGCCATTGGTGTTGGCACCAGAATTCGCCATGCCAACCACGCCTTCCTTGTCATACAGCAGGTTGGGATCAATCTCATCCTTAATGTGATACCCGGGTCCGCCAATGCCCGTACCGGTGGGATCACCCGTCTGGGCGACAAAGTCTGCAATGACACGGTGGAAGGGAACATTTTCAAACCATCCATCCTTTGCCAGGAAGATGAAGCTGTTCACCGTGAGGGGCGCAGACTTGGGATAAAGCTCCATCACAAATTCGCCCTTGGTTGTTTTGACGGTGGCGGTGTAGGTCTTGTTTACATCAATGGTCATTGCCGGGCATTGCGAGTACGCTTTTTCCTGTTCCAGAACATAGTTCTGGAAGATGGCGTCAAGCGTCTGGTAATACGGGGCAATTCCATCATCCGGCGTGAAATAAAGATCCCCATCCATGAAGATGTAAATCGAGGGAGTGCCGCTTAAACCAATTTGAGTTGCGCTGTTGTAGGATAACTCCACTGCATCAACGATTTTCTGGCTGGTGAGATCTTTCATAAACTGATCCACATCCAACCCATCCACTTTGCCAGCATTTTCCTTTAACCAATTGGGGAAATCTGTTGCTGCCAGAGCAGTCCAGACTGACCAATTGGTGGAATCCATCAATACATCATGCATTTCCCAGAATTTTCCCTGCAGGGCAGCAGCTTCAGCTGCCTGGGAGGCAAGCGATGCCTTGTCATGAATGCTCTTCAGGGGAAGATGACGAAAAACAAACTGGACCGAGTCCGCATTATCTGATTGGAACTGCGCCATCACGGGCGCAACCTGGGAACAGTACGGTCATTGGAAGTCTGAATACTCAATGATCACCATCCGGGCATTATCCGGACCGATCTTGTGATCATCGGCGCTCACTTTGGGAACGCTTACCGTAAGCGGATCGCGCGGCTCGGGGAACAGGCTAAACACCGTGCAGTCTTCTGCAACTGCAGTAGGCGCCGCCACCGTGGTTGCCGTGGGAACGGCAGTCGGCTCGGGGGTGCTGGTGGGCTTAACTGTGACGCAGCCCGCCAGGACCAGCGAGAATGCAACAAGAACAACCAGGGCGGTTCTTCGCATTTGGAATATCCTTTCTGCTATAAGATACGATTTGCGGCAGGCGGCTGCAATCGACTCAGAACCACCTGCCGGATTTCTGATTGTACCATGTCCGGTGACTGGTGTGCATCCACAATATGCCAGCGCCCGGGTTGTTGATGCGCCATTTCCAGGTACCCCTGGCGGACGCGTTCGTGAAATGCCAGTGCAAATGCATCCAGCCGGTTCCATTCACCCCCCCCCTTCTTCCGGCGGCGCAACCCTTCTTCCGGCGAGACATCCAGCAGAATAGTGAGATCCGGTTGAAGCCCGCCGGTGGCAAATGCCAGCAGGCTGCGCAGGGTGTCCAGATCCACACCGTGCCCGTACCCCTGGTAAGCCAGGGTGGAATCGGCATACCGATCGCAGAGGACAATGGTGCCCTCCAACAGGGCGGGGCGAATCCGTTCCTCCACAAGCTGGGCACGGGATGCCAGGAAGAGCAGGATTTCGGTGCGGGGATGCATGGCGCTGTTTTCAGGGCGGTTCAGAAGCACATTCCGCACCTGGTCGCTGATGACCGTCCCGCCCGGTTCCCGCGTGGGCAGAACGGAATACCCCTGCTGACGTAAAAATTCAACCAGGGGAGCCACCTGGGTGGATTTACCGCTGCCATCCGGTCCTTCCAGAGTGATGAACATGGCTGTTACTCCCGGAAAATCCGCACCCGGCGGTGCGGTTCCTTGCCATAAGAATGAGAAACCAGCTGCGCCTGGCGAGCCATTTCATGCTGCATTCGGCGGATGGGAGCCGGTGCCGGGGGTAAATCCGCCCAACGCTGACCGTTCAATACCGCCTGGATTGCTGACGCGGTTTGTGCGGAAACCAGGTCCCATTCCTGCAAGCGCCCCTCATCACTGGAAAGGTTGAAAAGCTGCGCCAGCATCTGCTCCACCTGCGCCATGGTATTTGCACGCAGGATATACATGGGCATGCGGCGCGCTTCGGCTTCCTGGATGGTTTGCTCCTGCGCCCGGTGATAGGACCGCAGGGTCATCAGCACATCCGCCTCCTCCAGGTCGCGCACCAGGATGACAGGGACCCCCAACCGGCGGGCTGCCTGGATGATGCGGTTGCGGGCTACTCCATAAGGATAAATCCGCACCGGGTCGCGCTGAATGGGCTCACCTTCCTCCTCCTCGCCATTCTCATAGGCGTGGGATGGGGAAACCGGTGTCCTGGCAGGTAAATCCCTGCCATTGCCGGTATTGCGCCGCGTTCCCTGGCTCATCGGGCGGGAGGAGGGAGCCGGAGCAGGTTTCTCAATGTGGATATCACCGCTTCCATCCCGCCAGCGGATTTCTGGCTCCAGGGGATACCCGCGCACCAGGGCATCCACCGCAGCAGCTACATCCGGTTGAATTGCCAGCCGGTCGCGTTCCTGGATTTCAATCAAAACATCAAACGTGGGGGGAGAGCGGCGTTCCAGCACTGTCTTCTGGGTGCCGCGGCGGCGGGCTTCTTCGTCCGAAAGGGTGACCGCCTCAATCCCACCCACCAGGTCAGAGAGTGTGGGATTCAGCAGCAGGTTTTCCAGCGTGCGCCCATGCGCCGTGGCAACCAGTTGGACGCCGCGCTCGGCAATCGTCCTTGCTGCCAGGGCTTCCAACTCCCTGCCGATTTCATCAATTACAATCACTTCCGGATTGTGGTTTTCCACCGCTTCAATCATCACCTCATGCTGGAGCGAGGGCGTGGCAACCTGCATACGGCGGGCTTTACCCACTGCCGGGTGAGGCACATCCCCATCTCCGCCAATTTCGTTGGAAGTATCCACGATAATCACCCGCTTGTTTTCCGCCAGGATGCGAGCTGCCTCGCGCAGCATGGTGGTCTTTCCAATGCCAGGCTTGCCAAGCAGCAGCAAGCTTTTACCTGATTCCACCAAGTCCTCAATGATATCAATGGTGCCATAGACTGCCCTGCCCACACGGCAGGTCAACCCAACAATATGCCCATGCCGGTTGCGCATGGCAGAGATGCGATGCAGGGTGCGCTCCAAACCAGCGCGGTTATCGGCGTCAAAGTCACCAATCCGCGTAACTACGTAATCAATCTCGTCCCGCGTGACATCCGTCCGGCTTAATTCCACTTCATGATCCACAAAGCGGGCTTTGGGCAGCCTGCCAAGATCAAGCACAATTTCCACAAGATCATCACCATGATTGGCGGCGGTGATTGCTTCGGTAATTTTTGGGGGAAGAACCCCCATTAAAACATGCAAATCATCTGTAATTCTACGTTGCGTCATACCAACCTGTCAGTTTCGTGACTGGCGACCCGCTCAACGGGGTGAAGCGTTGCACTCCGCACCGAGGTTGTGGGTCCCACCCAGCCTTTATCCAATATATTCTGGTGAGCATACAATTCCTGTACTTCTGCCACTTTGCTTGCCACCGAAAGGTGCTTCACCAGCAGCGCCTGCCGGGGGGAGACCAGTGCTCCCATTTCCTCCATCGTTGGGGTCAGCCATTCCTGGTAGGAGCGAACCACCAGGTGAACGGGACGACCAAACCAGCGGGATGGATTGAATGCCAGCCCCCGCAGAAGCTGCCCGACATTTTCGGTTGCCGGGTGAATGAGGGGCTGCAAACACACACCCTGCGGACCTGTCACCGCTTCCACCCAGGCTGTAATGTCACCATTTTGCCGGTACACCCAGCCCTGGCTGGTGTGCGGATCAAATGCTTCAGCAGACTGCACCAACGGCGGCACAAGGACATGGTAGAGGTTGCTGACGGCAATCTCATCCGCCGGTGTGTACGGCTGCCAGGGAAACGCCTCGGCAGATGCGGCGGGGGACCGGGAAGGTGCCTGCCAGATATTTTGCCAGCCATAAACAACAAATCCGGCATGCCGCAAGGCTTCAAATGCAGGGCTGCGATCCGCCACATCCGCCAGCAGACGAGTGGCGCCGCGCTCCCCAGCCTGGATGGCGAGGTTTTCCAACAGGAGGGGCAGTTCATGGGCATCCAGCGCAGAATCCGGCAGCAGGAAGGAAAGCCGCGCGGCGCGCCTGCCCAGTGAATAATTCATCTGCCCCATCAGCGGTTTGCTGTTTTCCGGAACCACCACACCGGTGTAATCACCGTAATCCGTCAGCTTGAGTTGGCGAAGCAGCGCGCCCAAACCAATGGGGCTTCCGTTGATCAACTGCCCGGTCTGGTCAAGGCACAGTACCTGGTGGCGATACCGATACACCATAAGCAGGTCATGCCATTCAAATGGTCGAACAATCAGCGAACCCTGTTGGGGCATGCATTCTCCTGCGCAGCATCCGCAGGCGCTCCAGGAGGGCAGTCCGCAGGCTGCCATCCAATTGCGCCATTCTTATTGATTCTACCACGTGAACATGAAACTGACATTGGGAGCGTATAACCCCGGCAGACGCTCAATCCTGCGGGCGGTGATGAGCAGGCATGCGCAACAGGAGAATGGTACTCACCAGGATGCAGACTGCCCCAAACAAGAACATCGCCGTCCAGCCATAAAATGCACCGGGTTCCAGTAAATTCAGGGCATCAATCGCGGGACCCTCCAGCCTGCCCATGGCAGCTGCCCCGGCGGTTGCCAGGTTGGTCAACCCCAGGAATTTTCCCGCCTCATTGGAAGGGGCGTACTCATTCGCCAGCGCCCAATTTGCCGCCATGAAGGTTCCCAGCCCCAACCCCAAAATCAACCCATAGATGGTCAATTGCTGGGATGATTGGGCAGTCATCATCAGCAGCGTCCCTGCCACGCCAAATACACCGGCAATCATCTGCATCCGGCGCCTGCCAATCCGGTCTGAAAGCCAGCCTGAAAGCAGGGTGAACAGCAGCAGTGAAATGGCGATGGATGCCAGCAGGTCCCCTGTCACCTGGATGGGATTTTCCACATCCAGCCGATCCCGCACAAAATATTGGGCAAAGGTTTGCAGCCCATACACACCCAGCAGGTAAAAGAACCGCGAACCCATCAGCCACCAGTAGGGCTTGTTGGCGCGGAAATCCACCCGGAACACCTCTTTCCAGGCAATGGAGCCAGCTATTGGGGAAACCGGCTGGGAAGCTGCACCCCGGGCGGCAGTGATCACCGTGATCAGCGTGGTGATGAGCAGTGTGCCAATGACCACGGTAATTGCCAGGCTTGGGTCTGCTCCATTGGGGTCAATTAACCGGGAGACAATCAACGATGCAGCGATAATTCCTAGAATATCCAGTGCACTTTTTATCCCCGAAGCCACGCCAAGCTGCCCTTCAGGTACCTCATCTGGAATCAACCCCTGCTGGGAGCCATGGGAAATATTGGAGGTAAATTGCAAACCGACATACCCGATTGCCAGCACCCAGAGGGAATTCCCCCAACCCAGGAGCACCAGGAAGAACAGGTCCAGGAAGGTGCCCAGCAGGATGAGCGGCACGCGCCGACCCCAGCGGGAAACCACCCGGTCGCTGATTGCCCCAGCGACCGGCTGCACAACCATCGCTACAATCAAGCCGACAAAGGTCAGCAAGCCAAGATAGCTGTTCTTTAACTCTGCCGGAACATAGTTCAGCAGCACCGCAGGCAGGAGCAGCACGTGCAGGCTGTCCCACATGACAGACAGACCCATCCAACCTGCATTGAGGGCAAAGAGAAACGCTGGGGAACGGCGCATGGCAGGATTCCTTTCAGACAGGATGAGAATATTATAGCATCCGGGATGATCCGCAAATGCCGAAAAATGAATTATATTGAGCATGGAGTAAAGCAGGCATTAATGAGCGGAATGCCCAACATGCCCTTGCGAATTGGAGGGTCCTTCTTGTGAATTACGAATCCGGTGGCGGCGCGGCTCATCCAAAAATTTCTTCACCGGGATGAACACCAAGAGCAGAACCACAAAACCAATCATCCAGCGTGGCTCCTGTGAAAGCCAGGTCCAAAACGCCAGCAATCCCATGCCAATGCCTGCTCCCAGATCTGCATGGCGGGTAAGCAAATATACTGCTCCATACACAGACAGAGCGACAAGAGTGGGCAGGGGCATCAGGACAAAAAAGACCCCGGCAGTGGAGGCAAATCCCTGCCCACCTCGAAATTTGGCAAAGACTGGGAAGTCATGCCCTAGCACAGCAGCTGCACCGGCTGCCGCCTGCCAGTCACAATCCTCCGAAACCGCCTGCATCAACAGGACGGCAACAGCAGCTTTGCAGAAATCCGCCAAGGCGACCACCATTCCCGCTCTTTTCCCCAACAACTGCGAGGTATTACGCGCGCCCATGTTTCCATCTCCCACGGTGCGAATATCGATGCCTGCCACGGCATGAACTAAAAGCAATGCCGTGGGGATGGAGCCCAGCAGGTAGGAAATCAACAAGACCAGCCAGTTCAGCATCTTAATCATTAAAACCCCCGGGTGACCCACTCGTTACTAAGAACAGATAAAGACCAACTCGTTCTTTTTAAACCACTGGCTATTAATGCGAAAGGGACGGTATCACCCGTCCCTGTTCGATTTGGAGGAGAAAGAAATTACAGTTTTTGGGGTGCGCCCACCGGGCAGACATCCGCGCAAGAGCCACATTCGGTGCAGAGTGCGGCATCAATCACAACCAAGCCGTCCTTTTCGGAAATGGCATTGGAGCTGCACTCGGGGATGCATGCAAGGCACTGGATGCATTCATCAGTAATTGTGTAAGCCATGATAAGATCTCCTTTTCAAACAAATCCGGTTCCGTTGAACCAGGTGAAGGATAGCACGTCACCTGTTCAACTGTCAACGCAAGTTTGTCATGATTCCAGTCGCCAAGTGTCAGAATTTGGAGTAAATCCGGGTGATTTTTACCGTGGTTTTCCGGCAATTCAGGGGTTCTAAAATGCCTGAAAAACCTCTATAATAGGAGGAACCGCTATTGGTTCCTGGAAGGAGCGCATGGTTACCACTCATTTCGTCCGCGATATCCGCCCGGTGATGATGGAGTTTGAATCCCTGCCTTTCACACCGCGCACCGAAGCCATCGCAGAAGCCTATCGCTGGGGTCAGGAGTTGCACGCCGGACAAAAGCGCTTCAGCGGCGAGCCGTACTTTGAAACGCATTGCGTCTGGGTTGCCGGGTTGATTGACCGGTTGATCGGTAATGAAGCATGGACGATTGCTGCGCTGCTGCATGATGCCGTGGAGGACCGCGGCAGCACCCTGGACCAAATCCGGCAGCGCTTCCCGGGTCAACTGGGCGATGAGGTGGCATATATCGTGGATGGGGTGACCAAGCTCAGCGCGCCGCGCGATGGCAGGACCCGAGAACTGGAAACCCTGCGCAAGATCGCCATGTTCCGCGACCCGGCGGTTTTTCTCGTCAAGCTGGCAGATAAAACCCATAATGTCCTCACCCTGGGGCATATGCCCCAGCCAAAGCGCCGCGCCAAGGCAATGGAAGCAATCCGCGCATATGGCAAGCTGGCGGGAATTCTGAATGTGTACCGGTGGCGCCGCTGGCTGGAGGATATGGCTTTCCCCCATGCTGACCCGGAGACATATAACTTCGTGCGCGAGCGGATTGACCGCGACCCCCGCCTGCAATCCGGTTTTATCAACTCCATGCTGCAGGAACTGAGCGACACCATGAACCGGGCGGAGGTGCCTGGTCGGGTGGAAGTGATTGTCAACGGGTACTGGCAGGCATGGCAAAAGCTCCGCCGGATGGCAAGGTTGCGAAAAACATCGCTCAACAGTTTTTCCGCTCTCAACGACCTGGTCAGTTTTCGGTTGGTGGTGGCACAGGAGGATGCCTCCTTGTGTTACCGGCTGCTCGGCTATGTGAACCGCTACCTGGGGCAATACTTGGACCAGGATCGTTTTGATGATTACATTGCACTGCCGCAAAACGGGTACCGGGCGCTGCAGGTTACCGGCTGGCTGCCCAATTATGGGGCTGTAGAAGTGGCAATCGCCACCAACGACATGGAGGGGGAAAACTTGTGGGGCGTGGTGTATGCAATCAAGAACAACCAGGATATCAGCCATTACCGCCCGGTGGAAATCCTCACCCCTACCGGCGGAGCCCGCTTTGTGCCGGAAGGCTCCACCGTGTTGGATGCGGTCGCGTCCATCCAGCAGGAGTTCCTGCTGGATAAAATCAGTGCCGTTCGGGTGAACGGTGTGCAAGCCCAGTTATATGACAAGGTCCATCCCGGTGATGTGGTGGAGGTGATTACCAGCGGGGAACGGATGTACCCCACCGAGGAATGGCTGGCGTACTGCAGCCCATCCACCGCCCGATTGATCCAGGTAGTGCTGGCAACTGCCTCCCTGCGCCGGCAGGCTGAGGAGGGGCGTCAGAAGGTGCATCCCATCCTGGCAAAGCGGGGATTGTTAAACCTGGAAGATTTGCAGGTGCTGGAAAGCGACCTCTTTGATAACCTGCTGGAACGCGTGGGCAGTTCCAGCCTGGAAGACCTGTACGTTTCAATGGGCGGAGGTGCAATCCGGCAATCGGACCTGGAGGAAGCCCTGGATGCTGTGGGGATCACCTGTGAGGAGCTGCACTGGTCCACCATTGACCTGATCGGAGCGCGGCAGTCCAACCGCCCGGGCGTGCTGGCAAAACTTGCCGGAGCCGTTTCCGATGCGGGGGGGAATATCCTGCGCTCTGTGAATGACACCTTCCCCGATGGACGGTTTGCACTGCGAATCGTGGTAAAGGACCTGCCCCCGGAAAAACACACCACGCTGCGGGAGGCATTTGCCGCCAGCAACGTGGATTTGATGTGGATTGAGATCGTTTAGCGATCAGCCCAGCAGTTCTTCAAGGATTTTCCGCGCCAGGGCGGGGTCGGCTTTTCCACGCATCTTTTTCATCACCTGACCAACAAACCAGCCCATCAGGGTTGCCTTGCCGCCGCGGTACGCCTGCACTTCTGCAGGATTTTCCTTCAGTACTTCTTCGCAAACGGTGCGGATGGCAGCATCATCACTGACCTTTGCCAGCCCCTCCGCCTCCACAATGGCTGCAGGAGGGGTGCCTGTCTCCTGCACCTTCTGCAAAAGGCTTTTGCCGGTGGAATTGTTGATCGTACCGGCATCCACCAGCTTGAGGATGGACGCAAGATGTGCCGGGGTCAGCCGGAGCTGATCTGCGGAGATGCCGGATTCGTTCATCATCCGCAGGACATCATTCATCAGGTAATTGGACACCCGCTTGGGGTCACCGCCGTATGCCTGGACAGCCTGTTCAAAATAGTCGGAAAGCCGCCGCTCGCTGGTCAGGATTTCAGCATCGTATTCCGGCAGCCCATACTGATCCAGAAAGCGCTGACGCCGTTCCAGCGGCAGTTCGGGAAGCTGGGCAAGGATTTCCGCCCGCCATTCCTCCGTCAGGTGAATGGGCAGCAGGTCCGGCTCGCGGAAATAGCGGTAATCCGCCTCGGTTTCCTTGGAGCGCATCTTGCGCAGTACCTGGCGGTCTTCATCCCATTCCAGTGTCCAGGATTCAATCCGGTGACCGGCTTCCATTTCACGCACCTGGCGGTCAACTTCCTTTTCAACCGCAACCCGCACGGCATCAATGGAATTGACATTCTTGATTTCCGTTTTGGGATTCAGATAATCCGCCCCGTGCGGGCGGATGGACACGTTGGCATCACAGCGAAGCTGGGCGCGCTCCATGTCCGCATCCGAAACGCCCAGCCAGCGCAGGAGTTGGCGCAGCCGGGTGAGGTACTGGGCGGCTTCTTCAGCACTGCGCAGGTCGGGTGCGGTGACCATTTCAACCAGCGGCACCCCGCAGCGATTAAAGTCAATGTAGCGCTCGGCGCCCATATTTTTCGTCTTGCCAGCGTCCTCTTCCAGATGCAGCTTGGTAATGCCCACCCGGCGGACATACCCCTGCGGCATGGGAACATCCATGTAGCCGCCAAATGCCAGGGACTGGTCGTACTGGGAAATCTGGTAGCCCTTGGGCAGGTCGGGATAAAAATAGTTTTTGCGGTCAAAGTAGGAAAGCGGGCGCAGTTCGGCATGCATGGCAGCCGCCAGCAGCACGCCCTTTTCCACTGCCACCCGATTGAGCACCGGCAGAACACCGGGCAGCCCGCAGCAAACCGGGCAAATATTGGTATTGGGCGGGTCAAACCAGGAATCCGCCTTGCAGGAGCAGAAAATCTTGGTGATGGTATTGAGCTGGATGTGGGTCTCCAGCCCAATGACGACTTCATAATCAGTCATTAGAGCCCTCTTCAACATCAATTAGGATCACTTTTACTGGGACAGCAGGAAAATGTCTTTTTAATCGTTCAATATCATTTACCAACTGCTCTCCATATGAAACACCTGAGGACATTTGTTTGTGTAAGTGATAACAAGGGACAATTTCCACACCAACGTCACATTTATTTTCGTTGAAAAAGTATTGAAATTTTGCCATATCATAGAACATAAATGCATATTTGCCAAACTGTACTTCAACCAATACCCGGTTCTTCGTAAAATCTATTTGTTTAAACGCACCATTAATCACTAAATCAGAGGCTGGCAATTGAATTGAATACGTGTCTCTCAATTCAGAGTAGCCAAGTTTATAAAATTCCTGATGAAATTGTTCATTCATGTCTATTGGAGAAAAAAGCATTCTCCCCGTCTTTGTCTTTTCTTTGCTAAGTTTTGTCCGTTTTGGGTCAATAGATTCAACTACTTGCTGTATCTCTTTGTCAATTTCCTGATATTTCACCATCAATATTTCAGATCCGCCTAAGTGCGAATACTCATACACAATTTTCATTATTCACCCTCCTCCACGTGATATTGACCATCATTCTCAAGCAAGATTCCCTGAATAGATTGATCTAGTGAAATTACTCTTGGAGGAACATATGTCGATGATCCATCCGGCTCATATACAGGACGATCCATCGGACGCATCTTTAATCTACCTGTTTCAGCTTGGTGAATTCTATCTTTTGCAATAGCCACATATTCAGGCATTATCTCAGCCCCTATTGCCTTTCTATGATGCATTAATGCAGCAATTGCAGCAGAACCCACACCCATAAAAGGATCAAGTACCCAATCATTTTCATTCGTCAGACTTAATACCAGTCTCTCAATTAACTCAATTGGAAATTGACAAGGGTGCACAGTTTTCTCAATATGATTAGCCTTGACATTTGGTATTACCCATACATCAGAAGGATTTTTTCCTAAAGGATTACCAGATAATTCACCTTTCCTTGGTCCCTTAAAATGTTTTTTCCCAGGGTATTTTTGTGGAACTCGAACTGGATCTAAATTAAAAAGATAGTCATCTGTTTTTGTAAACCAGAGAATTACCTCATACCTTCCTGAAAATCGTTTAGAGGTATGTAATCCGTGACCAAAATGCCAAACAATTCGATTTCGAAGCTTCAACCCTCTTGAGGCAAAAATAGGGTACAAAATAATATCAAGCGGAATAATTTCTCCGTTTTTTACATAGTTGCCCACTTGCCAGCAAACACTTCCATCATCAGAAGTTACTCTAATACATTCTTCAATGACTTTTGTTTGTTCCAATAAATAAGCATCCAAATCCATTCTGGTTTCGTATGGTTTTCCTAAATTATATGGCGGGGAGGTTACAACGAGTTTTACGAAACCAGATGGTATTGATGGTAAAAGTTTAAGCGTATCACCCTCAAACAATACACAATCTGCTGACAAGTCAAAAGTTGAGGTTATTTTCATAATGGAATCTTCATTATCTCAGTATTAAAGGCTTCGCTTTGCGCCAATTCTCGTCTGCACTGGCAATTTCGTATGCCCGGGCAATCCGCAACAGGGCTGCCTCGCTGAAATCCGGTCCCAGGAGCTGGATGCCAATGGGCAGACCATCGGTTGCAATCCCTGCCGGCAGTGAAATACCCGGAATTCCGGCATGGTTGGCAGGGACAGTAAGCTGGTCGGCATATTGCATCAGCACGGAGTTGCCATAAATTGCCTGCATGGGAAAGGCGGTCGTCGGCGTGGTGGGGGTCAGGAGGGCATGCAGGTGGTGCAAACCGGCAGGATCAAAAATCGTCTCAAAGTCGCGGCGGATGAGCGTCCGCACCTTGAGGGCGCGGTTGTAATACTGGGCAGAGTACTGGGCAGCGCTCACGTACATGCCCATCAGGATGCGCAGCTTGGGCTGGGGACCAAACCCCTCGTTGCGGGTCTGGCGGTACATCCTGCGCAGGTCATCCAGCCGGGCAGGGGTGCGGTAGCCGTACTTGACACCATCAAAGCGGTGCAGGTTGGAGGCAGCTTCCACCCGGCTGATGACAAAATATGCCGGGATGCCATAGCGGGTGTTGGGCATGGGAATATTTTCAACAATGTCCGCCCCAGCGCGGGCAAGCAATTCGGCGGCATGCAGCACCGCCGCGCGGATTTCCTGCGGCAGGGGTTGTTCCTCCAGCTCATTGGTATCGGGATTGGGGAAGACAATCCGGAAGTAGTCGGGGGAAAGCCCAATGCGCATGCCGCGCACACCTTCCGCCAGTGCGCCAACATAATCCGGCACATTCACCAGTGCGGCAGTGCTGTCGTGCGGATCTGCACCGGCAATAGTTTGCAGCATTAAGGCGGCATCGGTCACATTGCGCGCGACCGGTCCGGGACAATCAAGCGAGGAGGCAAAGGCAATCAACCCATAACGGGAGACGCGCCCATAGGTCGGCTTCATCCCCACCACGCCGCAAAATGCAGCAGGCTGGCGGATGGATCCGGCGGTGTCGGTACCAATGGAGAGCGGCGCTTCCCCGGCAGCCACGCTGGCAGTGGAACCGCCTGATGAACCACCCGGCACACGGGAGGGATCCCAGGGATTGCGCGGGGCTGGCTGAAATGCCGAGGATTCATTGGAAGAGCCATAGGTGAACTCGTCCAGGTTAACCTTGCCCAGCATGATTCCCCCGGCAGACTCCATGCGGGCAACCGGTGTGGCGGTATAGGGGGCGGTAAAATTCGCCAGGATGCGCGAGGCTGCCGTGGACGGTGTGCCTTCCACACAAAAAATATCCTTGACGGTGAACGGCACGCCTGCCAACTGCCCGGGGTCTTTTCCAGCAGCCACCTGTTGGTCCACTGCCTGTGCACGGGCATAGGCGCGTTCCCGGGTAAGCGTGATGAACGCATGGATGGATTGCTCATCATTCGGCTGAGGTTCGCCCGGTTCCAGCGATCCGGGGCGCCCATCCACAGCGGCAATCCTTTTCAGGCAGGATTCCAGGACATCCACAGCCTTAACCTGGCGCTGGCGCACCAGCCGGGCAATTTCATATGCAGAGAGTTCGCAATATTCCATCAGGTTAATCCAGGGTTGTGTGGGGAATGTCGGGAACCACAATATACTGTTCCGCGGTCTGGGGCGCTTGCCGGAGGATTCCCGTAGGGTCGGGATACGGCTCCCAAACATCCGGGCGGGGTGGAGCACTGATCCCGGTGGTATAGGGAACCCCATGCAGGGTGATGCCAATATCATCATCCAGGGGAATGGCTGCCAGTTCGTTAATCGCTTTCAGCTGATTGTTCAACTGGCGGCGAATGTATTCGCCTTCCTCGGGGGAAAGTTCAAGCGCTGCCAAATCAACAAGGTGGGCAAATAATTCAGGGGAAATTTCATCAGTCATGGGATCCAAGCCTATGGGGTGGAAGTCAGGGTGGGTTCGGTTGTATTCGTCGGCGCGAGGGTGAAGGTGGGAGTCACCGTCCTGCTTGCCGTGGGTCTGGGCGTATGGGTGCGGGTGGGAGTGCTGGTTGGCGTGCTGGTGTCCGTTGCCGTGGGGGTCCGTGAGGAAAATTCGTAATCCGTCATGGTAGGGACGGGGGTGGAGGATGGTCGCAGGGTGGATGTTTGCACCAGGAATTCCGGTACGGCAGTGGCAGTCCAGGTGGGGGGAAGTTGTTTTAACGTTGGTGTAGCCGTGGGAAGCTGGAGCAAGCCCGGGGTGGGCGGCGGGGGAAAGGGATTGATCCCGCTTGTGGGATTGGTGTACACCACCAGCATTAGGATTCCCAGGATGAGTGCCAGCGCCAGCACAATCACAGCGATGATATTCAAGGTTCGTTCTTTCATATGGAACCCTCCGTGGATTGTTGTTCCAACCAACTTTTCAGTATAACGTACTTTGGGTGCCTGTCAAGCAGGGCAAACCCGGGAAACCTGCCCCCATGAATTGGGGGGAACCAGTTATAATTTCTTCATTCACGCCCGATTCCACCCTGTCAAAAGGATGCACGCATGACATCATCTGGAATTCTTGAAAACCTGATTGCCGGTCTGATTGGCTCGTTCCTGACCTTCCTGGTCACCTGGTTGATCCGGCTATGGAAAATCAAACACGGGGCATTCACCGGCAGGTGGTCACAGAATATTTATAACCCGGCAAAACCCGAAGAATTAACCAAGGTGGATCTGGTTTCCGTCCGGCATAATGGGGACACCATCACGGCAGATATCCGCAGAACCACGCCGGAGGAGCAAAAAGACCGTTCCTGGCGGTTTGTGGGACGGTTCACCAACGGGCAAATTTACGGGCATTTTTACTCCAAGAACCTGGGGGACCCATCCTACGGCACCATCCTGCTGCGCCAGCGGGAACGGGGCTGCTTCCAGGGTTTTTATCTTAAGGGTAAATCAAAGACAAATGGGTGGGACCAGGATGTAACCCAGATGCAGGTAATCCCGCTGGAATGGAAGCGCTGCTCCGGTAAAAGCCAGGCGGAAACCCAAACCAGCCCGGTTTCATGATCCAATATCAGCTTTAATCCAGCCGCAGTCCTTCCACATTGGTCGCCAATTCCAGGGGTTGAGCGCCTGCAGCAGCAATGGCATCCTGAACGGCACTCCTGTGCGCCGCGTCCACAAGGGCAAACATGCAATCACCGCCGCCTGCACCGGAAAGCTTCGCCCCAAATGCACCGGACTCCCGGGCGGCATAAATGGGTTTTGCCAGTTGAACCGTGCTCACACCAAGGCTTTCGAGCAGCCCCTGGTTGATGTTCACGAATTCCCCAAGCAGGGACCAATTGGCAGACAGCAGGGCACTCCTGCCGGACTGAACCAGGTCAGCTATCAGGGAAAACATGCCATCCACCAATCCGGGATGACGCTGGTGTAATTCCGCCACGCGGGTGATGAGGTTGGTTGTGCTGACCTTCCTGCCGGAATAGCCAATGACAATGGGCAGATCCGGAACAGCCAGCTTCTCAACCACTCCGCCCGTGCGCTGAAAGAGGATTGTGCCTCCGAAGGTCGCAGAGGCAACATCAAAGCCGGAGCCTTTGCCCTGCACTGCCAGCACAGCAGCATAGGAAAGTTCATGAATGCGGTGCAGGTCCAGCGACAGGCTCCGCAGCCCAAACAATGCACCCATCGTGGCAACAGTCACTGCCGAGGAACTGCCCAAGCCGTAACTCTGCTCGGGACCTTCTGTCACGATGCGCAGTCCTTCCACCCGCCCAAAGGCACGCTGAAATTCCCTGACAGCTGCCAGGAGAAAACCGGTTTCAGCAGGGAAGGATGTCATTTCCTGCAAATCTGCCAGGTTGATGGTATCCTCCCGCCCTGCTTTGGTCAGGACAGGCGTCCGGATCACCAACCGGTCGCCCGGGATGGATTCCACGCAAACCCTGACGCGCAAATCCACTGTTGTAACAAGGCAGGGATGTCCGTAGACTACACTGTGTTCACCAAGCAGCATCAGTTTTCCAGGGGCTGAGGCGGAAGACATCATTAAATTACTCATGATCCTTGTCTTCCGGATCCCCTTCCGGTAAAACCCGGGCGCCAGGTGCCGGGACATTCACCATCACATCCCACGCTCCAGCAGAACCACCGCGGGGCAGGTTTTGGATGGCTTGCAACAGCGCGGGTACATCCCCGGATTGTGCCAGGATATGCACCGTTGGACCAGCATCCAGAGTGAAGTAGACCTCCAGACCAGCCTGCCGCCAGCCCTGGATTGCCAGGATAAATTGCAGGGTCTCCGGCGTCCAGTAGTAGATGCCGGACAGCCAACCCTCCGGCAGGCTGACGGGTGAAGTCATGGCAACCATGTGCAGGGATATTGCCTCCTGCTCGACCTCCCGCCCAAAGGTGGTGAAATCACGATCCAGAATTGAACGACGGACAACCTCCAACCGCCGGGGCAGCATTGCCAGGCGCTGTTCAAAATATGGGCTGGTGCGCGCCAGAGCATGACCGCTGGTGGAGGAACTTTTCTTGCGTTCCTCCGATACCACCACCGTCACCACCGAGATATCCCAGTGATCCGGCGGGGCAATCTGGATGGAATACGAAGAGTCGCTATCCATCCCGGCATGCCATTCCACAAACCCATCCGGGATGGAACGGGAAGCCGAACCAGACCCAAGGCGTGCAAGGATGGAGAGTTCGCGGGTATCCAGTTGAATTCCCAAAGCGGCAGTTGCAGCCACGGTCAGTGCGGCAAATCCCGAGGCGGACGAGGCAATCCCCACGCTGCTGGGAAAAGTGTTGCGGGTGGTTACCCTGGCTTTTGCAATTGCCCCAAATCGGCTGCGAATCCGGTCCAGGTGTTCCACCGTCCGGGCAACAAAATCCGGGTCCACCTGCAACCTACCCCCGACCAAGACCCGATCTTCCGGTAAAGCCGGATCAAACTCCACCGTGGTGATGGTGCGGGCATTGCTGAAGTTCATTGAAATGGAGGAATTACATGGCAGGTTCAACTCGCTGTTGAGCTTGCCCCAATACTTGACAAACGCCAGGTTGGCAGGCGCTTCTGCAGTCGCTTTTCCCATCCATGGACCTTTCAACATGGACTGGTTTATCCAGCCGGGATGTATCCCAGGGATGGACGGGGGAATTCCTCCACCGGGAACACATCCACCAGATCATACTGACGGGTGCCAAGCCCCAGCTTTTCGGCATATTCGACCACCTTGTAGGGGTCCTTCATGGGACCGTGCAGAGTCTGGAAGGGATGTCCATCCCGGTACCAGATTTCCATCGAGGTGGGAACATTCTCCTCGATTATTTTCGTTTGACCGATTATATCGAGGGTTGCCTGTTCGAGAGCGACAATGTCATTGGATCCAAAGATGCCCGCATCCGGCAGGATGGGCATGCTGGTAAAGCCGAAACAATCGCAGACCGGCGTCATGTGGGTGGCAAGATTGAAGTGAACCATCTTTTCCGGCGCAAACGTTCCCAAGGTGATGCTTGTGCTGATGGCGCACCCCTCCTGGAAGACCCAGAAATTTTCCGGGGCTAACTTAAGGCTGCCGGGAGGAGCCACCTGGAGACAGCGACCGCATTGATTGCAGGGGTCATAATGCAGATGGATCTCCTCGGGATCGTGTTTGTCCTGGACAAGAGCTCCGTGCGGGCAGGCATCCAGGATTGCCTGTCGGATGGCAGGATCGGGACATCGTTCCTTGAACCAATACTGGTCAAAATGGTGAAGATCATGCATGGAACGGCGGGTCTCGCTGACCATACAGCCCAGTGCCAGGTTTTTAATCGCCGCACCATACCCGCAGGAAGGGTGTCCCTTGGCATGGGCAAAATTGACCAGGAAAGTGGCATCCTGGATCATCCCGCCCACTTTCCACTCACGCATATTTTTAAAAGGAAATTCGTGGGTATAGTGATATCCATCCTTCAAACCGCTGAGTGGATAGACCGGGCAGCCCAGCACTTCCGTACTGTACCCGCGCCGTTCCGCTTCACGGACGTCCCAATCCAGATCCACCACAAACGGCTTGCCGCCGCCATCCTTCACCGCCTGGACAACCTTGCGGATGAAGACCGGGTGAGCAGTGGAATAGGAGAGATTGTTGCCGGTATGCATTTTGATGGCAACAATCTCATCCCGGACACGATCGCGCAATGCCAACCGGTCAATGATCAGATCGAGCTTGGCAGGGAGGGTTTCATTAGCTTCCAGGCGAGCCTGGCGGGGGGAACCCCAATAAACTGTGCTGGTCATGGGTCACCTCATCAAAATCAATGGGAATAATTGATTGTACCCGAAAAAGCAAGTCTTGCCATTCCCCTCCTGCATAGCAGACCCGCCCAGATGAACCACCCATCAATGTTTGATTGACTTATCCGGGCAAACCGTTATAATCAATATATAATTTCTCACGTTAAATTAATTAACCCCCTTTACAAATCAAGCAGGTTTTAAGAATACGCCGGTTATTACTGCCACGGAAGGAGGTGCCCGGGAATTCTTTCAATTTGGTTTTCAGTTTAAGCCATAGACAAACACGGAGGATATTTCACATGGTTAAGAAAGGTTTTTGGACAATCATCTCGTTTGCATTGCTGATCATGCTTGCTTTCAGCCTAGTCCAACCAGCAACAGCAACCCCCACCGCACAGGAGAGTTTTCCGGGCGCAGACAAAGTGGAACCTGCCGTTCTGAATACCATTTCAGCGAATGGCGCGTCCGACTATGTTGTGGAAATGGCTGAAAAAGCAGACCTGAGCGCGGCATATGAAATTGAAGACTGGACCGAACGCGGCTGGTTTGTATATGACACTCTCAAGGAAACCGCCGCACGGACGCAGCAACCTGTGCTGGACGTTCTGGATGCGAGTGGAGTGGCATACCAGTCCTTCTTTGCCGGGAATGAAATTGCCGTCACCGGCGGGGACATCAATTCGCTTTCAGCGATTGCAGCGCTGCCTGGCGTTTCGCACATTCGCTACCCGCGCACCGTGTCAGTTGAACCGTTCAGCTTGAAAACTGCGGATGTGACCGTCCCCACCCCTGATGCCCTGGATTGGGGTATCAGCGATACCGGTGCGGATGACTTCTGGGCAACCTTTGGCATCCAGGGGGAAGGCATCCTGGTGGCGAACATTGATACCGGTGTGCAATGGAATCACCCCGCCCTGGATCAGGCGTTCAAATGCGGAACCAATCCTTCCGATCCGGATTGTTGGGCAGACCCATCCAATATCTGCGGCGGATCCGCCTGCGACAACAACGGACACGGTTCCCATACGATGGGCACAATGGTCGGCGATGACGATCCGACCCTGACCTACCAGGTGGGCATGGCTCCCAACGCCCAGTGGATCGCCTGCAAGGGCTGCGAAACCAACTCCTGCTCCGACACCGCCCTGAACGGCTGTGCAGATTGGATCCTGGCTCCTGGCGGTGATGTTGCCAACCGTCCCCACATTGTCAATAACTCCTGGGGCGGCGGCGGTGGTGACAACTGGTACCTACCCAAAGTGAATGCCTGGCGGGCAGCCGGTATCTTCCCGGCGTTCTCGGCTGGCAACAGCGGACCCACCTGCGGTACAATTGGCTCCCCTGGCGACTACCAGGAATCCTTTGCCACAGCCAACCACATGAGCAGCCGGGATATTGCAAGCTCCTCCAGCAGGGGTGCATCCACATTTGGACATGACCCCTACACCAAGCCGAATATTTCGGCTCCGGGTACAAGCATTTGTTCCTCGGTGCCAACCAACTCGTGGAACTGTGGATACAGCGGCACGTCCATGGCATCCCCGCACTCAGCAGGAGCCGTGGCGCTGTTGTGGTCCTGCAACCCCAGCCTGATTGGCGATATGACCGCCACCTTTGAACTGCTGCAGGATACCGCGGATACACCGGCTGCAGGCAACTGCGGTGAACCACCTGATGGAGAAGGCAATTACACCTTTGGATATGGGTATTTGAATGTATATGCCGCTGGCATGGTCACTTGTACGGGCGTGGAAACCGGCACCCTGGAGGGATATGTTTATGATACGTTCGGGAATCCACTCCAGGATGCAACCGTATCAGCCCTTTCCTCCACAACCACCGATGCCACCGGGTATTACACCCTTGAACTTCCGGAAGGTGTATATTCAGTCACAGCCAGCAAGTACGGGTATGCTACCGAACAGGTGGACGGCGTGGAAATCCTTGCCGGAGAGACCACCACACAGGACTTTTCATTGGAGTTCCTGGGTGCATGGTCGGATGGACCGGCAGCATGCTTCGACTGGACCCGGTATGATGCCGAGTTTTTCCCTGCCACGGGCTTGATTTATGCCCTGGGTGGACGAAGCGATGCTTCGACGCTCGGTTCCATTTATTCGTACAACCCGGCAACCGGTGCCTGCGCAGATACTGGCGTGGACATGCCCACTCCCATTTCCAACTACACGGTCAACCTGGTCAATGATGGCGCAAAGGATATCCTATGCACCTTCGGCGGACGTGATGCTGCCGGTGCAACCACACTGAACGTGCAGTGCTATGACCCATTGACCAATACTGCCGAAGTGGTTACCACCCTTCCGGCTGCATATTCCGGATTTACGCCGGGTGCCCAGGTTGTTTACAATAACAAGGTGTATGTATTTGGCGGGTTCCGCAACACGGCTTCCCCCTACGAACTCGCCCGCACCGATCGCTACGACCCGGTGACCAATGCCTTCACCCAGCTTGGCAACCTCAGCCTGGCGCGCAGTTATCTGTATGCAGCCGAGGTTGATGGCAAGATATTTGCCTTTGGTGGTACGGTATTTGACGGGACCAACCTGGTTGCCCAGACCCGCGCCGAGGTAATGGCGGATCCTGAGGGTACCGGAACCTGGAGCGATGCCGCCGTACTGGACCTCCCAAGCGCATATGATGAAGGTCAGGCATACGGTTTCGACTCGGACTTCAATATCGAATTGGTGGCAGGCAAGGTGGTCTTCGCCGGTGGCGGACAGTGGCCAGGCGAATCTGCCGATGTCTGGACCTATGATGTTGCCACCAACACCTATGACACCTCCTTCCCCGACCTGCAATATTCCCGCCGCAACCATGGTGGGGTATTTGTACCCTTGGATTCTGCAGATCCAGCCGATGGACTGCCCGGATTGTGGGTATTTGGCGGTCGGTCCGGCAGTGATGCCCCTCCATACAGAGGCGTGGAATACTTCCCGCTGGCATATGCCCAGTTGCTTCGCGAGGTCTTCCTGCCGGCAATCATGCGGTAAACCAATCCCTGTACCATCTTCCCTTCCCCCACGTCCATCCCGGCGTGGGGGATGTTTTTAAGAGGGATTTGGTGGGGCTGTGATAGAATCCGCTTATGACCGCAATTGATGAAATCAAAGCCCGGATTGACGCGGTGGAATTAATCGGCGAAACTGTCAAGCTGCGCCGCACCGGCAGGAATTACATCGGCTTCTGCCCCTTCCACCCCAATACCCGCACCCCGGCATTTGTTGTGTTCCCGGAATCCGGCACGTGGCGGTGCTTTGGTGCCTGCAATGAAGGCGGCGATATCTTCAAGTTCTTAATGAAAAAGGAAGGCTGGGATTTTGCCGAGACTCTGCGCTACCTGGCAGAACGTGCGGGTGTCCCTTTGGAAGCACCCAACCCGCAGCGCAAGGCGGAGGATGAAGAACATGAACGCCTGCGCCGGTTACTGGAAGAGGCGGTCACCTTTTTTCGCTACCACCTGACGCAAACACCAGCCGGGAAACCCGCCCTGGACTACCTGCAAAAACGTGGTGTACAGCCAGGCACGCTGGAAACCTTTGGGCTGGGATATGCACCCGACAGCTGGGATGCCGCCCTGGCGCATTTTACCACCAAGGGTTGGACCACCGCAGACCTGATCCAAACCGGGTTGGTGACCGAACGGCAGGATGCCAGCGGTGTTTATGACCGCTTCCGCAACCGGATCATGTTCCCCATCCGCGACGGAATGGGGCGCATGGCAGGCTTTGGGGCGCGCATCCTGGATCCAAATGACATTCCCAAGTTCCTCAACTCACCCCAAACGGCGCTGTTTGACAAGGGGGGCTTGCTCTATGGACTGGATCTGGCGCGCAAGCCTATCCGGGCAGCCGACCAGGCGGTGATTGTGGAGGGATACCTGGATGTCATCCTGCTGCACCAGGCAGGCTATACGAATACTGTGTCACCGATGGGCACCGCTCTGACGGAAACCCAGTTCCGGCTGCTGAAGCGTTTTACCCGCCGCATTATCCTGGCACTGGATGCCGATGCTGCCGGTGAAAAAGCTACCCTGCGCGGATTGGAGGTTGCCCGGCAATCCCTGGATCATGCCGAGGAGCTGACATTTGATGCCCGCGGCTTGCTGCGACATGAAGCCCGCCTCCAGGCGGATGTTCGTGTCACCACCATCCCGGAAGGCAAGGACCCCGATGAGGTTGTGCTGGAGTCACCGGAAGAATGGGGGCAGATCCTTGCCAACGCCAAGCCGATTGTCATTCATGTCATGGAAACATTGGCAGCCCAACAGGATGTGGAGGATCCAAAAACCAAGAGTGCCATTGCCGCCCGCGTGATGCCCCTGATTGAGGATGTCCCCTCACCGGTGGAACGGGATGCCTACCGGCAGCGACTGGCTCGTCTTCTGAAGGTGGATGAACGCGCCCTGGTTGCCGGTGGAGCACCTGCCAGCGGAACGGGACGGCGCCGCCCGAACCTGCCGGCAAACCGCACTGCCGGTCGCACACCGGTAGCGGAAGCCAGCCCTGCCCGCCGCATGCATGCCCAGGAAGAACACTGCCTGCGGCTGCTCCTGCACCGCCCGGAGGTCATCTACCAGATTGACCGCGCCCTGCAAAAGGAACAACTCAACCGCCTGAACCTGGCGGATTTTTCCGACAGCGATCACCAGGCAATGGCACGCCTGATCCTCTCCTCGTTGACCCAGGAGGAGGATGAACCCGGGCATTACATCCGTGAGAACCTGCCGGATGAACTGGAGGAGCTGTATGGCAAGCTGACTGCCCCGGTTGTGCTGCCATCCCAGTCGGACACCTCTCGCGGCGGTGCTGCAAACGCCCTCGCCGAAGACCTGCTTCATACATTAATGAGCCTGCGCCTGGCGCGCATTAACGAAGAGATGAAGCAGCTCCGCTTCCTGCAGGAGGAAATCCAGCAGCCAGGATCCGATGTCATCAATCCGTATGAAGACTTGATCCTGCAGTCCCTCATGATGCGCAAGCTGCTCGACGAAGCACTTTCGCATCCCATCCAGTTCGATTAATTTTTAACCCTCCTTGTAATCAACAGAATAGGAGAACCACCATGAATTTGCCCCTGGATTGGCTTCTATCAGGTCCAGCATACGTGCAATACCGCACCCGGCTGGACCTGCTGGGGGAATGTGAAAACAGCCCGGCAGTTCGATCCGCCCGGCAGGACATGCTGGCTGACAGCCGGGTGCAGGACATCATCCAGGAACTGGCAGGCTGGCCCGGACCACCCATCAACAGTCACAAATCCGCCAACCAGTTCTTTCACAAGCTGAACTTCCTGGTGGATCTGGGCGTTACGGCAGAGGATGCCGGCATGGCGGAAATTGTTGAAAAGGTGATGGCAACCCCTTCCAATACCGGACCCTTTGCCCTGCGGATGAACATCTCCACAAGTCACGGCGGATCGGGAGAAGATGCCTGGGCATGGGCACTATGCGACGCTCCGCTGATTTTATATGCGCTGACCCAACTTGGCATGGGGGCGCACCCCCGGGTGCAGAAGGCATTGGCGTTCCTCTCGAGCCTGGTACGCGAAAATGGCTGGGGATGTGAGGTATCCCCGGAACTGGAAAATTTCCGCGGACCGGGGCGCAAATTGGATCCCTGCCCGTTTGGAAACCTGGCAATGTTAAAGGCATTGTCCCTCACCCGAACAGGACAGGAAAGCGCCTCCGCGGCGAAGGGGGTGGAAACAATTCTGAACCTGTGGGAACACCGGCAGGAGCGCCATCCATACCTGTTTTATATGGGCACGGATTTCTGCAAGCTGAAAGCCCCTCTTATCTGGTACGATCTGCTGCACGTGCTGGATGTGCTCTCGCGATACCCTGCTGCAAGGCGGGATGCCCGATTCAATGACCTGCTGGCAGTTTTACAAAGCCAGCAGGATCAAAACGGGGGATTCACTGCCGGTTCCATCTACACAGCCTATCAACACTGGGATTTCGGGCAAAAGAAAGCGCCCTCCCCGTGGATCACATTCCTGGCATGGAGAATATTCCAGCGGACAGGTGAAAACCAGTCAATCCTCCCGTAAAAAAATTACCCCTTCCTGCAAACAATCCGCTTTTTATTTTATGATATAGTTAATTTATGGCTTCCAAACCCCAAACCCCCAACCCTTCCAGCGGTTCACCCAATTCAACGGGCAGACGGAAACCAATCCGCCGGGTTTCTCCCCCGGAAGAGGAACGCAACCCGGAAAATTCCCTTCCCCGTGATGACAATGAAGATAGCGCCATTGCCTCCGTGATTGAGGAATTTGGCGAAGTGATCATGGAAGATCCCCTGGAAATCCTGGAAGATCCGGCAATCGCGGTTGAGCTTTCCGAAGACCCGGTCCGTCTTTACCTCAAGGAAATCGGCTTGATTCACCTGCTGGATTCGGACAGCGAATTCCGGCTGGCAGCGCGCATTGAAGCCCAACGGCGGATTGATGCCCATCAACTGCACGTTCAACCGCCGCCCGGCAAACCGGGTCATTACTGCTCCCTGTTTCTTGCCATCACCCAGGACCTGATCAATTCCTGGGAGCGGCTGCAGCAGGATGCAAGCAAGCTGGCTCAAAACGAAGTCCCGGATTTTACGCTGATTCTTTCGGAAGCCCAGGCATTGAAAATCCAATGGCAAATGAAGGAGCCATCCTACCTGCGCAGCTTTCTGGATAATGGCTTGTGGGGCAAAGATCCGTTGTGGGATGACCTTGTGCGGTATGCCTTTACACTGTTCTTGTGCCTCTATTTGCTGCCGGAACAAACCGCCAGCCAGTTGATGACCTTTTGCAGTGACAAAACCCAGCCCAGGCTGGACCTGGCATTTTTTGAAACTGCCTTGCCGGACGAGAAAATCCTGGTTGCTGAACTGGAAGGGATTGACCGCCGGGCGGACGAATCCAACCAGACGCTCATCCGCGCCAACCTGCGGCTGGTGGTCAGCATTGCCAAGCGGTACCTGGGAAGGGGGATTTCCTTCCTTGACCTGATTCAGGAAGGAAACCTGGGACTGCTGCGGGCGGTATCCAAGTTTGATCCCACCCGCGGGTTTAAATTCAGCACGTATGCCACCTGGTGGATTCGCCAATCCATCAGCCGGTACATTGCCGAACAGGCGCGCACCATCCGCATTCCCGTACATTTGTTTGAAGCAATCACCCGCCTGCTGCGGGTACAGCGGGCGCTTGTCCAACAGTTGGGGCGCGAACCCACCCCGGAGGAACTGGCTTTGGAAGCCGGGTTCCTGCCTGAAGCAGAATACCAGGCAATTCAGCGCGCCCGGGCGGAAGGAACACCGCTTGACCCCGAATTGCAACGTCATTGGACCTGGGCAACCGCCAAGGTGCAACGCATCCTGCAATCAGCACAGGAGCCGGTATCACTGGAACGCCCGGTGGGTGATGAAGAATCCAGCCAGCTGGGCGACTTCATTGAAGATGACGATGCCCTGGAACCAATGGATGCCGCGGCGCGCGAAATGCTGCGGGAACAGGTCCAATCCGCGCTGGGTGCACTTTCCGAACGGGAGCGACAGGTACTGGAATTGCGCTTTGGGTTGATTGACGGCAAGGACCACACCCTGGAGGAAGTCAGCCGGTATTTCAACGTCACCCGGGAGCGAATCCGCCAGATTGAAGCAAAAGCCCTGCGAAAATTACGCCACCCCACCCGCTCCCGGCAATTGAGGGACTACTTATCCTGATCAACACAGGCGGACATGCGTCAGAAGGTTTTGATTGTTCAAACAGACCCCAAAAGCGCTCAACCGCTGGTGCGGTATTTTAAGGAGCGCGGGGACGAAGTTTGGGGAGCCTGGGACCTGAACCAGGCGGAAGCATTATTTGAACAGGTCAAGCCCGACCTGGTTTACCTGGATCTGCATTTTCCCGGTGAGGACTGGCAGGACCTGGTTCGCTTGATTCTGGAACGCCCCACCATCCGCCTTGTGGTAACCAACAAACATCCCGATTTGCAGCGGGAAATGCAGGCGCAATCCCTGGGGGTGAGGGTCTTTCTTCGCCAACCCTTCCGCCCGGAATGGATTGAACGGTCACTTGAAAAGCTGGGGGAATCGACAAAAACCCGCCGCAGAACTGGCGCCAAAAAACCGGTCATTCGCATCCCGGTGCGCATCAAAATCATCCTGCCGTACCTGGTGCTGTCCATCCTTTTTACACTGGCTGTCATCTATCTGATCAGCCGGGTGGTGATTGATTCCGCCCAGGAGCGATACCTGAACCAGCTGGTGGCAACCGGCAAGCAGGCAACCGACTGGATGGTCAATGAAGAGGATCGCCTGCTGGTCACCCTGCGCCTGGTGGCAAACAGCCAGGGCGTGGCGGAGGCAATTCAATCCGGCGATTCCGAACAACTCCGATCCATCACGCTGCCCCTGGCATTGAACGCCGAGGAGGAAGCCCTTGAAATCCTGGATCTCGGCGGGATCAGCCTGTTGTCCATCCGCCAGCAGCCAGGCAGCCCGGTGGGGAATTATATCTTCACGCGGGGGGACCCGTTCTTCCAATCCATGGATTACATCCAGGCTGTGTTGACAGGCACCGTGGATGAGCGCGGGGATAAATTTGCCGGTCTGGCGGTTGCACCCTGGGGAAATTACTTCTATATCAGCGGTCCCATTTACGCCCCTAACGGTGAAAAAGTGGGCGTAGTTCTGGTGGGGCGATCCCTGCCCACCCTGGTGCGCGAAATGAAAGCCGCCACGCTTGCCGATATTACTATTTACACGCTGGAAGGGCAGCCACTGGCTACTACCTTCGGCACGGGCGCAGACAGCCTGATGCTTTCCCCTTCCCGCAGCGCCCAGGTGCTTCTGGCGCAGGACCTGGCATCGCAAACCCGCGACCTGACTGTATCCTCCGTGTCCTACACCGAACTGCTGGGTGCGTGGGAAGTGCGGGATCAGCGCGACCTTGGCATCCTAGGAGTCACCCTGCCACAGGCTTTCCTCATTCAGACCAGCCAGTTAACCCGGGTGCAAATGATTATAATTTTCCTGGCAGCCATCCTGCTGGTGGTAATTGTAGGATTGTATCTGTCCAGCCTGATTACCAAACCATTAACCCGTCTGGTACAGGCATCCAGCGAGGTGGAGCGCGGCAACCTGCAGGTCAAGGTGGATTCGCGCGGGGATGATGAGGTTGCCGTACTGGCACACGCTTTCAACAGCATGGTCGCCGGGCTGCAGGAAGGCTTTATTTATCGGGATCTGCTTGGACGCACTGTTTCGCCGGAAGTGCGCGAGCAACTCCGCCAGACATTCACCTCCGGCAACCTGCGGTTGGAAGGGCAGGAAGCAATTGCCACCGTGATCATGACAGATATCCGCGGGTTTACCACCCTCTCGGAAACAGCAGAACCCGCCAAAGTATTCCTGTGGTTGAATGAATATTTTGGAAAACTGGTACCAATTGTAGTGGCACATGGTGGCGTGGTGAACAAGTTTGATGGTGATGCCATGCTGTCGTTCTATGGCATCCTGCCGCGCATGATCAGCCCCCGGCGCAGCGCCACGGCAGCATGTCAAACTGCACTGGAAATGCTCCAGGCAATCAATGAGTTAAATGAATTGCGGGAGGCGCGTGGCGAACCGCCGTTGATCACCGGGATTGGGGTTCACACCGGCATTGTGACTGCAGGCGGATTGGGGAGCTCGGATCGCATGCATTACACAATCATCGGGGATACCGTCAATACCACCCAAAGGTTGGAATCCCTGACGCGGCAGCTTTTCAATGAAAGCGCCATTTTGGTCAGCCAGGCTACACTGGATGCATTGGGGGATGCCAAAGACAGCTTCCAGTTCCAGGAACTGGGTTCCTTCACCGTGCGCGGAAAATCGGAGCGGGTGACCGTGTTCCACCTCCCCACTCAAATACCGCCTGATGAAATTGATAAGTAACTGTAATCTATAAATCCGTCCGGGATTTGCTATACTCATACCGTCTGAAATGGTTGCCGGATGCCGTTATCGCGCGGCACAATTTGAGGGGGCATGGGGGGAGCCCTCTTTTTTAACGGAGTTTTTTTGAAACGGATTCGATCCTCCCCCTATGGACGCTTGATGACCAGCCTGGTATTGCTGCTGGCAGCAGGGGGTTTAATTTTGATCCTGTTGAGCATGAGCCTGTGGATCACAACTGGGGGAAGGCTGCTGCGGATCTCTCTGCATTCCCCTTTTGCCGCTGATTACAGTGCCGACCCGCGCATCCTCGTCATGGTGCCCGTCCAAACCGGGCTGGTGGGGGATTTCTTCCAGGATAACCCCACCCAGTTTGCCGGTCTGCCCACGGTTGTTTCCGGTCTGCTTACCCCGGTTCCCACCATCACGCCATTCCTGCCACCGGGACAAACACCAACACCCCTGGTTCTGGTCCCCACATCCACCCCAATACCCGCCACCACCGAACCCTCCCCCCCCACCGCCACCTGGACATTCGAACCCACGTGGACTTTCCAACCAACCCTGACGCCAACCCGCACCCTCACACCCCCGCCAGGCTCCACACCCACCCTGGGACCGACTCAACCACCAACAGCTCTTCCCACACCCACGCATACAACCACTGCAACCGTCCGCCCCACATTTACGTGGACGCCAACCTGGACAGCCACAGTCACACCCACCCCCAAGCCAACGCACACCAACACCAGCACACCCACCCCCACTCCCACGGCAACCTGGGGGTACCCGTAAGCCGGTTTTTCTACACCCCGAAAATCCCCGAGAGAAGAAAGACAAAAATAGCGCCAAGAATGATTCCAATGGCGGTGTAATGTTGATGACCATGCTCGCGGGCGGCAGGGATTAACTCATCCAGGGTGATAAACATCATAACACCCCCGGCAAACGCCAGTGATGCGGGAATGAGCCCGGAGAAAGTTTTTAATAATAATGCAGCTGCCAGCGCACCAATCGGTTCTGCCATGCCGGAAAGCAGGGCAACCCGCAGGGATTTCCATTTGCATAAACCACTGGTGCAAAGGGGCATGGCAGTGGCAATTCCCTCCGGGATGTTATGCAGCAAAATTGCCAGTGCAATGAACAGACCAAATTCCGGGGTATGCATGAAGCCAGCCCCAACCGCAATACCTTCCGGGATATTATGAATGGTGATTCCAACTGCCAGCAAAACACCGGTTTTAAATAAGCGGCGGTCTGTAATCTGGTTTTCCCGCATCCACCTTCCATAGCCATGACCCCGTCCCCGGTGAACTGGTGGAAGCGGCTCCCCTTCCGCAGTCTTTGGGCGGCGAATTTCCTGTTCTCCAAACCGGATGTGCGGAGCAAAGTGGTCCAGCAGGAACATAAATACTGCCCCTGCGCCGAAACCAATCGTTGCCGTCCAGACACCAGCCAGTTCCCAGGCTTCATTAACCAGTTCCAGAAAGGAGAGGGTAATCATCACACCCGACGCGATTCCCATCAAAAAACCAAAGGAGCGTTTCCCCGGCTTTAAAAGAATCGCCACAAGCCCGCCCACACCCGTCCCCAGCCCGGCGACCAGGCTGAGCAAGACAACATTAAGCAGGCTGGGGAGGTTTGGGAACATGATTTTCCTGTATCTTAATGGCGGGTTTTCGGGCTTTTATCAATCTTCTCCGTGCCAATCCAGATGCCAAAGCGTGGCAGAATGACACGGTGCACCAGCAAAACAAGCAGCGTGGCTGCCAGGGCAATCCCAAACACAAGCAGGGAGGTCTTGATGGTGTTCATCAACGTTGGGTCCACCAGCATCACCACTGCCAGGGTCAACATCAACATACCACTGATCAGCTTGAGGATACGCCCGTGTTTCTCTTCCAGGCGGCTGGCTCGCAGCGTAATTACTGCCGAGCCGAAGATGATCAATTCGTCCAGTTGATAAATCACCATGTACAGGAGCAGCAGCAGGACAAAGACTCCCGCTGTCACCCCCTGGGCGCTGACGAGGTTGGACCACAGTACTGGAAAGCCAGCCGTGCAGGAAAACTCCACCAGGGAAACTCCCGCAGCCAGCACCACCGTTGCACCAGCCAATCCCCAGAAGGATTGACCGGCGTCCATCACCCGGCGGATGCCGCGGGCAATCCCGGTTTTCTTTTCATCAGCAATGGTAAAAGACAAGCCTTCCTTGTACCAAAAATAATCCTTGATATTTACCAGGGCAAAGAAGAGCGCCACCAGGGCAATCACCACCTGGATCCAGCCCAGGAAACTGACCACCTTGAGCACGCTGAATAAACCGGCAATGAAGAGGGCATAAATTGCCCCCGTCACAGCAATGAAAATCAACCCGATGATCAACACCTTGCGGCGGGAGCCGGTATGCAGGGTAAGAGTCAGCAAAATGGAAAGCACCCACAGCGAACAAGGATTGAAACCATCCACAAACGAGATCAACAACGTGCTGAGAAAGAGGGATGTATTGGTAAGATCCACCTCACCAAAGATGGGTAAATCAATTGTGTTTTCCTTGTCAAGTTCGGTTGGTCCGGAAGGGGTGGGGGTGACAACAATGGTGGGCTGGGGGGTCGGCTGGGCAGTTACCTGCACG
>ENA-UOYA01000423-UOYA01000423.1-activated-sludge-metagenome-genome-assembly--contig:-NODE-423-length-57365-cov-7.894853_pt1 | contig 57365 bp, 50 predicted proteins | sample MGYA00238163_ERZ764804 | MGnify/ENA primary metagenome ERZ764804 (study PRJEB28919, sample SAMN05720223) | activated sludge metagenome | isolation source: Anaerobic digester | place: Hong Kong...
CTGTCTCGTTGTCGCGCTCATCGATATCGCGGCCGCGCAGCAGGGCGATGCCCATCGTGCGCAGATATCCCGGACCAATGATCCTGTGGTTGCACTGAAATCTCTTTCTCTCATCGTGCCCTTCCGCACCGATACTGGAAACGTCACCCTTCACCGTCAGGGGAATGTGGTTGGTAAACCCGGCCGAGATGACGCCGGGAATCACCTCGACGCGCCGAAGGACCTCGCGCTGGAAAGCGTTGCTTTTGGCCAGATTCCTTTCGGCCATGGTCACCGGCATTTTCAGCGTGAGCACGTTCCGTGTCCGGCACCCCACATCGACACCGCGCAGCAGCTTGAAGGTACGGAGCAACAGCCCGGCGCCGATGAGCAGAACGAATGCCAGCGCCACTTCTGAGTAGATCAGTAAGGATCTCAGTTTGCGCGAGCCCGCCGTGGCACCGACGCTTCGAGCGCTCTGTTTGAGCGAATGATTCAATTCCAGGCGGCGGATCTGAAACAGCGGGAGCAGTCCGAAGATCGTCGCCGTGATGGCGGCCACCGCCAGCGTGAACCCGAGTACACGCCAGTCCAGCGAAACATCCTTGAGCCCGCTGAGCGAGCCCGGCGCCAGTTGCGCCAGCAGCCGGAACGTAGGCATCGCCAGAACCAACCCCAGCGCGCTGCCCGCCAGGCAAACCAGCAGGCTCTCACATAAGAATTGGCGCGAGAGCCGCCAGACACCCGCTCCCAACGCCACGCGTACAGCGACTTCCTTGCTCCGGCTGACCGCCCGGCTAAGCAACAGATTCGCCAGGTTCGCACAGGCAATCAGCAGGATCAGCACAACCGTGCCCAACAAGACGAATAGCATGAGGCGGTGTCCGGCGACAAAGTGATCGCGCAAAGGTGCGACGAAAGCGCCGACCTTCTCATTCGTTTCGGGATACTCGCGGGCCAGGTTCACACCAATCGATCGCATCTCCGCATCGGCTTGTCCAAGCGATACGCCGTCGCGCAGACGCGCGATCACCATCCAGTCGTGCCGCCCGCGCGCGGCCCATTCTTGCGGGGTGTAGGAGCTGCCAAACGGTGTCCAGATGTCGCCCAATTTGCTTCTGTAGTGAACCGGCGGCTCGCTGCCCGCGGGCAACACCCCGGCAATCGTGTAGCTGGCATCGTTCAGCCTGACGGTTTTGCCAGCGATTTGTGGATCGGAGCCGAAACGAAGCCTCCAGAAACGCTCGCTGATCAACGCCACCTTCGCTGCTCCGGGCTGATCCTCGTCGTCGCGAAAAATGCGTCCCACGAGCGGCCGCACGCGTAAGGCGCGCAGGAGTCCAGCGGTCACTCGGGCGCCCAGCACGATTTCAGGAGTGCCTTGTCCCGTCAGGCGGTATCCCGTGTCTTCCTCCGCTCCCATCTCTTCAAACGAGCGGCTGCGCGCTCTCCAATCCACGTAGTTGGCCGGTGCGACGGGGCTGTCGCGCAAGCCGAAAAACGGAGCGCTTTCCCAGATCAGCACCAGCCGGTCCGGCTTTTCGTAAGGCAGGGGCCGCAATAGCACGGCGTTGATGAGACTGAATATGGCAGTGTTCGCCCCAATACCGAGCGCCAGTGTAAGCACGGCCACGGCCGTGAAGCCGGGGGTCTTGCCCAATTGCCGGAAAGCGTAACGCAAATCCTGAACGAGCGTTGTCATCTATCTGTTCCAGTGAATTCTCAATCCTTTGCGCGGGTTGGCCGCGATGCCATAGACCAGGACCACGGCAAGGATCACCAGGCAGGCTGTCAGCGCACCCGCAAGAAACGCGTGTAACGCTGTGCAGTTCGCCGAAACCGTCAGCACTTCCTCCGGCGGGTCGGGACTCAGCGTCACGCCCATCCCGGCGAGTTTCAGTCCCCGGCCAAGCAGCGCAACCATGCGAGCGTCACGCCTGGGGAACGGTCTCGTCCACAATCCGGCCGTCGAACAGGTGCACGATGCGATCGGCGAACTGGGTGTAGCGGGGATCATGCGTTACCATGCAGATGGTGGCGCCCTGGCGATGCAGGTCGCGCAGCAGTTCCATGACCGCTTCGCCATTGGCTGAATCCAGGTTGCCGGTGGGCTCGTCCGCCAGCAGGATCAGCGGTTCGCCGGCCAGAGCGCGCGCCACGGCCACGCGCTGCTGTTGGCCTCCACTGAGTTGCGCCGGATAGTGCTTCATCCGGTGCGACATGCCCACCTTCTCGAGCGCTTCCTGCGTGCGGCGCTTGCGTTCGGCCGACGGCATGCCGCGGTAGGTCAGCGGCAGCTCCACGTTTTCGTACACCGTCAGGTCGCCGATCAGGTTGAACGCCTGGAAGATGAACCCGATCTCCCGGTTGCGGATGCGTGCTCTCTCGCTGGTCTTCAGCTTCTCGACCGGCTTGCCGTTTAACACGTAGCTGCCGTCGCTCGGCGTATCCAACAGCCCGAGGATCGACAGCAGCGTGGATTTGCCGCAGCCGGATGGCCCCGCAATGGACAGGTACTCGCCCTTGCGCAGATCGAGATGAATGCCCGAAAGCGCGTGCGTCTCCACTTCATCGGTGAGAAACACCTTGGTCACGCCTTCCAAATGAATCAACGAATTGCCTTTACTGTAACCTGATCCGGTCATAAGAGTCCCATGTCGTCATATCCGAAAGTATTACCTGGTCGCCGGGCTGCAAGCCTTCCAAAACCTCGATGGTGGTCACCGACCCACGGCCCAGTTTCACCTGCACCCGAGCGGCGTTCTTTCCATCCGCGCCCACCCGGAACAAAGTAATCGTGCTGTTCGGCTGACCCGAAGTCGGGCGCCCTACATATATAACGTCTTCGAGCCGCTCCAGTTCCACGGTTCCATCCACGCTCAGGTCGGGCCGCGCGCCGGCGGGCAGCGAGCCCTCCAGTTTCACATCCACCGTGACGGTGCCTTCCTTCACAGACGGGTCGATGCGCATCACGCGCCCGCCGATCACGCCGTTTCGCGTGTCGATGGAACAACGCTGGCCCAACTGGATGTCCTTGGCCTGCGTCTCGGCGATCTTCAACTCGGCTTTCAGCCGTTCGGGCTGCGCCACTTTGGCCAGGATGGTGCCGGCCGTCACACGCTGCCCGACCTCAACCGGCAGTTCCTGCAGCACTCCCGCGGCTCCGGCGCGCACTTTCAGCGCCTCCAACTGGCTGCGCTTCAAGTTGTGCAGGGCGCGCAGCTTGTCCACTTCGGCGCGCTGCACCGCGAGCTGTGCGTCAACCGATTCCACCCCGATCGAGAGCCGCTTCTTCTCCATCTGATGGCGGTGGGCGAGTTCCTCGGCCGCGGAGACGCTGATCTTGGTTTGCAGCGAAGCCAACAGGCCCAATTTGCCCAGGGCTTCGTCGGCATCCGCTTTCAACCTGGCCTGTTTGTACTCGGACTCGATCTTGGCCACTTCCGCTTGCTGGTTGAGGCGGTCGCTAGCCAGCCGTACCTTCAGATCGGTGTACTTCGCTTCCGCAGCCTTTACCTGATATTCAGCGTCCAACGCCGCCAGCTCCATCTCCGGATTCCGCAGCACCACGAGCACCGTGTCCTGGCCCACCGGTGCCCCGGGACGAACCAGAATCGATTCGACGCGCCCATCCGCGGGAGCGGGAATCCACAGGATCTCTTCGGGAACCAGCGTGCCAAGACCGCGCACCTGCCGCACCATGGGGCCTCGTTTCACGGTGTCGCTCCAGATCGTCGAGCGCTCTACGGACGGCGCGGCAGGCTTCAGGCGGCTCGTCCCGAGCCCAATCATTAGAACGACGGCCAAAGCCACAAACGGGTAGGCAATCCGCCGGATGAGTTTCTTACGAGCAGCGCCCTGGCGTGGGATATCCATGTGGTCCGGGAATCCTGGTGCACCTCGGCGACCAGATGTAAGTGATTGAAGCCAAAGAGCGGAGTGCTTTCAACGTGCCCGATATCGGCATCACGGTGTCCGGAACCGGACACCCCATAACAGCCTCAGGCGATCTTCACGCGCTTCAGGTCGATTTTCTCTTCGTCGCTCTCGCCTAACCCGAGCGCGCCGGCGATCTCGATGAACTCCGGCTGCATGCGAACGAAAGTGCTGTCGTTGTCGGCGTAGGCCAGCGCGATGGGCTTCATGCCGGACTGCTCGCGCTTGTTGTCCAGCACCGTCCAGGCCACGCGGTCCACGGCCACAGGATCGGTGGCGAAGTACATGGTCTTGTGTTCCCACAAGTATCTGCCGACCTTGCTGCCGGGGCCGCCGTGATAAGCGCCCATGACCCCGTCGATGATGTTGAGCACCGTCTTCTGGCGGATGATGGGGATGTCCACCACGGTCGGGATGAACATGCCGCAGGCGTTGTTCGAACTGCTGATGTGGCTGCGGCTCACGTTGTTTACCAGGCCATGTGACAGGTTCTTGAGCGCCACCGTGACGCCCGCCGACTGGTGGTGCTTCATGACGCCCAGGTTGATCAGCTTGTTGATGTCCTTGCTCAGGAACTTGGCTACGTACGAACGGCGGTGGTGACGGTTGGAAGAATCCGCTTGAGGCAGCACCAGCGCCATTTCCATGTACTGGTCGGCGTCATAGCCATCCATGTCGAGTTGCAGGAGGTTCACGTTCTTGGTGGCGTATGTCCAGCGCACACCCTCGGGCAGCCACTTGTCAAAGCCGGCGCCCAGGAATTGGTCGTAGTAGCGGTCGTATGCCACGATTTGGTTGCGCTTTACCCCCACCTGCTCCAGGCATTCGATGATGCTCTGGACCACTTCGGGAGCCGAAATCAGGTAGGGCTGGCCGACCGGGTTGAGCTTGATGCCGACCACGTCGCCGGGCTCAATGAATACGCGCCAGGCCTCCACCGGGCTGGGCGCGCCGGTGAGTTCCATCATGCCCTTGCCGAGCATGGCGCGGATGGCATCGCGCTGATACTTGAGGTTGATGACGCTCCCCGGATGCTCCACGGCGACAACGCGCCCGCGATACGGTCCGGGAATCCCGAGTTTGCTTTGAACGGCCGTGCGCGAAAACGCGACGCTGCTCAACAAGGCACCGGATAGTAACTGCCTGCGTGCGATAGACACTGGGTAGCCCCTCCACCTCGAGAACCAAGTTCTATTGTATCAGTGCTGCCGGCCCAGCCCGCTCAGCGGTAGATATCCACCAGGAACACGACCGCGTCGCCGTCGCCGGTGTTTACGATGGCGTGGTTCACGTCCGCGCGGTAACTCACCGAATCGCCCACCGCCAAGTCCTCGTGGTCGCCGCCGGACTCGATGCGCACGCGTCCGGACTGCACCGCCAGAAATTCGCGCGTGCCGGTGAAATGCGCCGTGCTGCGCAACGCGCCGCCCCTCGCCAGCCGCACTTCGTACAACTCGACGTCCTTCTCCAGGTTCAATGGCGACAGCGTCCGCACGCGGCAGTCCTTGTCTCCGCGAAAATCGTATGCGCTGTCGTTGGCCCGTATCACCTGGATGGAACTGGAAACACCCGGCATTTCGACCAGTTCCCCGATCGACATTTCGAAGGCCCGCGCGATGTTGAACGTCACCGCCAAGGTCGGGTTCACCTGACCGCGCTCGATCTGGCTCAGCATGGCGCGGCTCACTCCGCAAGCCGCCGAAAGCGTTTCGAGCGACCATCCCTTTTGCTCGCGCAGCTTCTTCACCCTCGCCGAAAGCTGCGAGGAAACCAGTTCGGAGGAACCGGGGCGCCGCGAGGGCGGCTTCGGTGGCTTTCTTTTGTTGTTCACAATATTAGATTGCGTCTTGCATATTGAACGAACCGCGTTCTAGTATATAAGAGATCGTATCAAATATCAGAACCAGAAAAAGACGCCATGAAAGCTCTCGTAAAGAAATACTCCCGCCCCGGCCTCTGGCTGGAAGATGTTCCCGAACCCACCATCGGCATCAACGATGTGCTGATCCGTATACACAAGACCGGCATCTGCGGCACCGATCTGCACATTTACGAATGGGACGACTGGGCCCAGGCGACCATCCCCGTCCCCATGACGGTGGGCCACGAATTCGTGGGCGAGATCGTCGAAGTCGGCTCGAACGTTGCCGACTTTCATCCCGGCGAGTTGGTGAGCGGCGAGGGACACGTGGTGTGCGGACGTTGCCGCAACTGCCTGGCGGGAAGACGCCACTTGTGCGCGAAGACGGCCGGCATCGGCGTGAATCGTCCCGGCGCTTTCGCCGAGTACCTCGCGCTGCCCATGACCAACATTTGGCGCTTGAACCCCAGCGTGCCCGAGGAAATCGCCGCCATCTTCGATCCCTTCGGCAACGCGGTGCACACGGCGCTGTCGTTCCCGGTGTTGGGCGAAGACGTGCTGGTCACCGGCGCGGGCCCGATCGGCATCATGGCCGCCGCAGTGGCTCGTCACGCGGGAGCGCGTTACGTTGTCATCACCGACCTGAACCCCTACCGGCTCGAACTGGCGCGCAAGATGGGCGTGACGCTGGCGGTGAACCCAACCGAGACGACGCTCAAGGAAGTGCAGAAGAAACTCGGTATGCAGGAAGGCTTCGACGTCGGCATGGAGATGTCGGGCAACGCCGTCGCGTTCCGCGAGATGCTGGACAACATGAGCCACGGCGGCAGGATCGCCATGTTGGGGATCCCGTCCAAGGAGATGAGCATGGATTGGAGGAGCGTGATCTTCAACATGCTCACGATCAAAGGGATTTACGGCCGCGAAATGTATGAAACCTGGTACAAGATGACGGTGATGATCGAGTCGGGCCTGGACATCACGCCGGTTATCACGCACCGGCTCGATTACACTGAATACGAGCAAGGGTTCGCGGCCATGCATACCGGCTCGTCCGGGAAGGTCGTTCTGAACTGGCTCCACTGAGGTGGAATGAGGACCAGCGTCTTCGATCTGTTTCGCGTAGGAATCGGCCCATCGAGTTCGCACACCTGCGGTCCCATGCGCGCGGCGCGCGCTTTCGTCCAGTCGCTGGACGGCGGCGGACGGCTCGATGAAGCCTGCCGGGTGACTGTGGACCTCTATGGCTCGCTGGCGCTCACGGGCCGCGGCCACCTGACCGATTTGGCCGTGTTGGTGGGACTTTGGGGGGAGGATCCCGAGCAGGTCGATCCAGGCCGTATACGCCCGATCGTGGAAAGTATCCGGCGCGAAGGCGTGATCCGGCTTCTCAACCGGCACGCCGCGCGCTTCGACGAAGCGAGCGATCTCCGCTGGCACGCGGACGAGACGCTTCCCCGCCACCCCAACGCGCTGCGGCTCGCCGCCTCGGACGCCGCGGGGCGCGTGTTCTGCAAACAGACCTATTATTCGATCGGCGGCGGCTTCATCCTGCGGGAAGGCGACCTCGAAGCGTCCGCCGCCGCCCAAATCGAAGTCCCCTACCCGTTCAACAGCGGCGAGGAACTGCTCGCGCGCGGCCGGGAAAGCGGCTTGCGCGTCTGGCGGATGGTGTTGGCCAACGAACTGATCTTGCGCAGTGAAAAAGAGATTCGAGACCGCATTGAACACTTGTGGACGGTGATGCGCGAGTCGATGGACCGTGGGTTGAACACGACCGGATCGCTTCCGGGCGGCCTCAACGTGATCCGGCGCGCGCCGCGGATGAAGGCGCGGGTGGAAGCGCAATCCTGGTCCGACCCGCTGGGCTTCGTCGACCGGCTCAACATGTTCGCCATCGCCGTAAACGAGGAGAACGCCGCCGGCGGGCGCATCGTCACCGCACCTACCAATGGAGCGGCGGGCATCGTGCCGGCCGTGGCACGTTACTATCGCGACTTCGTGCCGTATGCCACCGATGAGGGACTGCTGCGCTATTTCCTCACTGCGGGCGCCATCGGGATTCTTTACAAGGAGAACGCCTCCATCTCCGGCGCCGAGGTGGGCTGCCAGGGCGAAGTGGGCGTGGCCTGTTCGATGGCCGCCGCGGGTCTGGTGGGCGCGCTCGAAGGCACCAACGAACAGATTGAACACGCCGCCGAGATCGGCATGGAACATCACTTGGGCATGACCTGCGATCCCGTCGCTGGCCTGGTACAGATCCCCTGCATCGAGCGCAATGCTTTCGGCGCGGTGAAGGCTGTGAACGCATGCCGGCTGGCCATGCAGGAACAGGATGCCCACAAGATTTCGCTGGATCAGGTGATCCGCACGATGTACCAAACGGGCCTTGACATGCAGCGCCGTTACAAGGAAACTTCTCTTGGCGGGCTGGCCGTCAACGCCGTGAATTGCTAAGGAAAGGAACTCCTTCGTGTTTGAACAAGTAAAAGCGCGCTACGAGGCCAAGCTGCGAGAAATCGAATCCGCCGGCCTCACGAAATCCGAGCGGGTGCTCGAGACGCCCCAGGCAACCCGCGTGCGCGTGCCCGGTTCGCCGGTCGGCGTGCTGAACCTGTGCGCCAACAATTACCTGGGGCTGGCCAACCACCCGGCCGTAATTGAAGCCGCTCAGAAAGCGATGGCAGAGTGGGGCTACGGCCTGGCGTCCGTGCGCTTCATCTGCGGCACGCAGACCATCCATAAGCAGCTTGAAGCGCGCCTGAGTGAATTCCTGGGAACCGAGGATACCATTTTGTACTCCTCGTGCTTCGACGCCAACGGGGGCTTGTTCGAAACGCTCCTCGACGCCGAGGACGCCATCATCTCTGACGAACTAAACCACGCCAGCATCATCGACGGCGTGCGGCTCTCGAAAGCTGCCCGTTACCGCTACCGCAACGGTGACATGGCTGACCTGGAAGAGAAGCTCCGCGAGGCCTCCGGCGCGCGCACTCGCATGATCGCCACCGACGGCGTCTTCTCCATGGACGGCTACCTCGCCAAGCTGCCCCAAATCTGCGACCTGGCCGAAAAGTACCAGGCGATGGTGATGGTGGACGATTCCCACGCCGTGGGATTCATGGGCGCCCATGGACGAGGCACGCACGAGTACTTGAACGTCATGGGCCGCGTCGACGTTTTGACCGGCACGCTTGGCAAGGCGATGGGCGGCGCAAGCGGCGGTTACACCAGCGGACGCCGCGAAATCGTTCAACTGTTGCGGCAGCGCTCGCGGCCGTACCTGTTTTCGAACACAGTGCCGCCGGCGGTCGTTGGCGCTTCGCTCAAGGTGCTCGATCTGCTGGCCGGTTCCGCCGATCTGCGCGAGCGGCTGCTCGCCAACACCACGTACTTCCGCCGCGCCATGGCCGAGCAGGGATTCGAGATCCTGCCCGGCGAGCACCCCATTGTGCCGATCATGCTGGGCGATGCCAAACTGGCCGTCCGCATGGCCGAGCGGTTGCTCGAGAAAGGCGTGTACGTCATTGCGTTCTCCTACCCCGTGGTGCCGCAGGGCAAGGCGCGCATCCGCGCGCAGATGTCCGCCGCGCACTCGCGGGAGGAACTCGAGTTTGCCGTGAAGATGTTCGCCGAGGTGAAAGCTTCTTTGTGATCATAGAGACCATCGATCCCGTCCGCCACCGCATCGCGCGCGACGCGAGCCGCCACATGCGTGCGGATGTGATGGTCTATGCGAACGAGCATATTCTCAACGAAATTCGCAAGGATCTTTCGCTCGAACAGGCTGTGAACGTGGCCTCGCTGCCGGGCATCGTCGGTCCAAGTATGGCGATGCCCGACATCCACCAAGGCTACGGGTTTCCAATCGGCGGCGTGGCGGCCATGGATTGGGACGAGGGAGTGGTCTCGCCCGGCGGCGTGGGCTTCGACGTCAACTGCGGCGTGCGTCTGGTGCGCACGAACCTGGGCGAGGCCGATGTGCGCGCGCGCATTAAGGAGCTGATCGACCAGGTATTCCGCGATGTGCCATGCGGCACGGGCGGAACTGGGCAACTGAAAATCGGACCCAAGCAGCTTGACGAGGTCCTCGAAAAGGGCGCGCGCTGGATGGTGGACAACGGCTTCGGCGACGACCGCGACCTGGAGTATTGCGAGGAGCGCGGTTCGATGACCGGCGCCGACGCGCGCCACGTGTCCGAACGGGCCAAGGAGCGCGGCCGCCCGCAACTCGGCACGCTCGGCAGCGGCAATCACTTCCTCGAATTCCAGGTCGTCGACAAGATCCTCGACCAGGATACGGCGAGTGTATTCGGAATCGAAGCCGGCCAGGTCGCCGTGCTGATCCACTGCGGCTCGCGCGGCCTGGGACACCAGGTTTGCACCGACTCCTTGGCCGAGGCGGGCGCGGCCATGAAGCGGTACAACATCAGCCTTCCGGACCGGCAGCTTGCCTGCGTCCCCATACAGTCGCCCGAAGGCGAAGCCTATCTGAGCGCCATGCGCGCGTCGGCGAATTTCGCGTGGGCCAACCGTCAGGCGATTCTCCATTACCTGCGAGGATCGGTCCGTAAGGTATTCGGGGCCTCGGCTCGCCTGGAGTTGGTGTACGACGTTTGCCACAACATCGCCAAGCGCGAGAAATACATTTACGAAGGGCGCAAGCGCACGGTGCTGGTTCACCGTAAGGGAGCCACGCGGGCGTTCGCGGCCGGACACCGCGATCTGCCGGCCGTTTACCGCCTCACGGGGCAGCCTGTGCTCATCCCAGGCAGCATGGGCACCGCCTCCTGGGTGCTCGCCGGCGCGCAGGGCGCCATGGACGAGACCTTCGGGAGCGTATGCCACGGCGCGGGCCGCGTGATGAGCCGCACGGCCGCGCGCAAGGGTCGGGACGTGGCCCAGGTGCGCAAGTGCCTGGAGGAAGCCGGCATCCTGGTGCGCAGCGAAACGCGCGACGGCATCCTCGAAGAAGTACCGGAGGCCTACAAGAACGTCGACGAGGTAATCGAAGTGGTGGCGCAAGCGGGCCTTGCCACCAAGGTCGCGCGCCTGCGGCCCATCGGCGTCATCAAGGGCTGATTCGCGCCAGCCTCACTTGCCGGCCACTAACATGCGGGCTGCGATGACCAGCAGGAAAATGGCGTAAAGGCGGCGAATCAGAACGTCCGACATCGCGACCACGATTTTCGCCCCGAAATAGGCGCCGATAAACAAACCGGCGGCGATCAGCGCCGCGTACTTGATGTTGATGTAGCCGCCGCGGTAGTACTCGGCGGCGCCGAGCAGGCCGACGGGCGGAATCAGGGCTGCCAGGCTCGTGCCTATGGCCGGCTTTTCGTTCATGCCCACCACAAAGAGCAGGGCGGGCACTATAATCAGCCCGCCGCCGATGCCGAACATGCCAGAGGCGACACCCGCCACCAGTCCAATACCGAGTAACGTGAGCTCTCTCATAATTCACCCCTCAGGGCAGCACGGTCAACATCAACCGGGAAGCGCTCTGCGGCGAGTGATACACGCGCTGGGTCGCCTTTTGGAAATCGGCTTCCTTGGCCGTGTTGATATCGACGAACTTCTGCGGATTGCGGTCCCCCAGCGGGAACCAACTGCTCTGGATCTGCACCATGATGCGGTGCCCCTTGCGAAACGAGTGATTGATGTCCGGCATGGTGAATTCCACTTTGGTCACACGGCCGGGCTCGAACGGCTCGGGCTTTTCGAAGCTGGACCGGAAGCGGCCGCGCATGGGTTCGCCGCGCACCAGTTGTTCATAGCCGCCCATTTTGACGCCGCTGGGGCTTACATCGCCACGATCTTGCGGATAAACGTCGATCAGCTTCACCACCCAATCCGAATCCGTGCCGCTGGTAGAGACGTAGAGCGTCGCCGTAAGCGGCCCCGCCACGGTAAGGTCGGATTTCAGGACCTCGGTTTGGTATACCAGAACGTCGGCGCGGCGTGAGGCGAAGCGCTGGTCCTCGTCCATGTATTCGTACACCATGCCCTGCTCCACGCTTGGAACGAAGGGCACCGGTTTTGCCGGATCGCTCACGTATTCGTCGTAGGGGACGGAGGAGTTCCGGGGCGGCTCGAAAGCGAGTTTCCCGGACGCCTCGAGATAAAGCGGCCTGGTGACGGCCTGGCGCGGGGGCCAGGCATCGTACTGCCGCCATTGATTGGTCCCGGTCTCGAAGACATAGGCTTCGGGCAGCTTCAAGTCGCCCTTATCCTTCAAATAGAAATTAAAGAACGGAAACTCGATCTTTTCCCGGTAATAGGGACCGGTTTTCGAGTTGAAGCTCACGTTGCCCAGGCGGTCGCCGTCCTCGCTGGCCCATCCTCCGTGTGGCCACGGCCCTTCGACCAGGATGTTGTAGGCGCCGGGATTGTTCTTCTCCACGGCGCGGTAAATGGCCAGCGGTCCATACACGTCTTCCGCGTCCAGCCAGCCTCCCACCGTCATTACCGCGGGAGTGACTTTCTTGAGGTGCGGCAGAATCGTGCGCGCCTTCCAGAATTCGTCGTAGTTCGGGTGCCGCATCACTTCATTCCAGAACGGCACCCCACCCTTGAAGTACTTCGCATCAACGTTCGCCACCGGCCCCATGTCCAGGAAGAATTTGTAGCCGTCGCCGATCGCAATTTCGAACTTGGGATCTGTCCGGTGCGTCGTGGGACCGGGTCTCGGGCGGCCAAACGCACCATAGAACCGGAAGGTATGGGCCAGCCACAACACCCCGTTGTGGTGGAAGTCGTCGCCGACAAACCAGTCGGCGATGGGCGCCTGGGGCGAAACAGCCTTCAGTGCCGGATGCGAGTCAAGCAGGGACATGGCTGCGTAAAAGCCGGGGTAGGAAATACCCCAAATCCCGACACGCCCGTTGTGGTTCGCAATCTTGTGGAGCAACCACTCGATGCTGTCATAGGTGTCTGAAGCTTCGTCCACATCCTGTGGGCCGCGCTTGGCGGCGATGTAGGGACGCACATCCACGAAATCCCCCTCCGACATCCAGCAGCCGCGCACGTCCTGGTACACGAAAATGAAACCTTCGCGGGCGAACTTCTCCGAAGGCCCCAGGGAGGACTTGTACTGGTCGGCTCCGTACGGCGCCACGCTGTACGGCGTGCGCAGCATCATGATGGGGTACGTCGTCGAAGTGTCCTTGGGAGCGTAGACGGCCGTGAACAGCTTCTTGCCGTCGCGCATCGGGACTTCATATTCGAATTTCGTGTAGTGCGCCTTAATGTACTCGACGCCCTGCGCCGAAACCAGCAGCGCCGCCGAGAACAACAAAACCAGAATCCGCATGACCGCTCCTGTAGTTCGTGGGGATGAATCCTAAGTATAGGACGGGCGCGACCGGTCCCTGATTTCACATGCCGGCTTTGGACTCGAGGCTCCGCCACAGATACCAGGACGCCACGGTGGCGTAAGGCCGCCAGCACCGGCCGCGCTCCTCCACCTCCTCCGGCGTCGGCATCCGCTCCAATGCGTATGCTTTGCGCACCGCCGCGCGGATGCCCAAGTCTCCGATGGGGAGCACATCCGGTCTGCGGAGGGCGAAGATCAGGAACATGTGCGCCGTCCACACGCCGACGCCCTTCACCCGGGTGAGCGCTTCGATCACCTCGTCGTCGCCCATCCGCGGCAACTCGGCAAAGTCCAGCGTGCCGCCGCGGGTGTGCGCCGCCAGGTCCCGAATGTAAGTGATTTTCTGTTTCGATAACCCCAGTTCGCGCATACCCGCCGGCCGCAACTTCAGGACATTTTCCGGTGTCACCTCGCCGGACAGCGCATCCGACAGGCGCATATAGATGGTGAGAGCGGCCTTGCCGCTCAATTGCTGGTAGACGACCGACCTGGCCAGGGTGTCGAAGCGAGGTTCGAGATACTCGATTCTGTAAGGGCCGATCCGGTCGATCAGTCTTCCGATCACCGGGTCGGCGTTCCGCAAGTGTCGTAAAGCTTTACGCATAAGAGAAACACAAACTGCGCGGGCTGCGTCTTCTAGGTTGACATAGTAACTGTATGATGCGCTTCGTTGCCTTCCCGTTGTTCCTGACTTTGATGGTCCCCCTGGTCGCCCAGGTTCCGGACGACCAGGCGCCTGTCATCAAGGTGGATGTCGACGTGGTAAACGTGCTCTGCTCGGTCCGTGACAAGCACGGCGCATACATCGCCAACCTGACCAAGGACGACTTCACCATCTTCGAGGACGGCAAGCCGCAGACCCTCCGCTACTTCAACCGCGAGAAGGACCTGACCCTGACCATCGGCCTGCTGGTAGACGTCAGCCGCAGCCAGGAGAACCTGATCGGCGTGGAGCGCCAGGCAGCCACTCAGTTCTTCGCCTCGGTACTGGGCAAGAAGGACATGGCGTTCCTGATCAGCTTCGGCGCGGAAGCCGAACTGCTGCAGGACTACACCAATTCGCACCGTCTTCTTCGCGATGCGCTTGACAAGCTGCGGGTGAACGCACCCGTCACCGGGATTCAACCCGGCCCGGTGCCCACGATCTCGAAACCCCGAGGCACGGTGTTGTTCGACGCGGTGTATCTCGCCACCACGGACCGTCTCAAGGGCGAGGTGGGCCGCAAAGCCGTCGTTCTCATTACAGATGGCGTGGACCAGGGCAGCCGCCTCACGCTTCAGGACGCTATGGCGGCCGCCCAGAAGGCCGACGCCGTCATCTACAGCATCTATTACGTCGATCCGTCGGCTTACGGCGGCAGAGGCTCATGGGGGTACACGCCGAGCGATTCGGATCTGAAGAAGATGTCGGAGGAGACCGGCGGCAGGCTGTTCCGCGCAGGCCGGAAGACCCCGCTCGACGACATCTTTCGCCAGCTTCAGGAAGAGTTGAGAAACCAGTACGCGATCGGCTACACGCCCACCAACCCCGAAAAGGACGGCAAGTTCCGTAAAATCGAAATCCGCGTGCGCGACAAGGACTGGAAGGTGCAGGCTCGCAAAGGCTACTTCGCGGTCAAGCCTTAGAACCGCCCACCAGCTTCCCGCGGCGGACGAAATAGTCCTTCAGGCAATCCTCGAGCGGCGGCATGGGAGCCAGGCCCGCCTGCTCCATCTTGGTATTGCAGAGCGCGGAGTATTTTGGCCGGTGCGCTGCCGTGCGGTATTCGCGCTCGTTGGTGGGCTTCAATTCCGGCGAGATGCCCAGGACGCGAAAGATCAGCCGCGCGTAATCGAACCAGGCGATGGGCGTGCCGCCCCCGATGTGGTAGACCCCCGTAAGCTTTCGCTCAACCAGGTCCGCCGTGCGCGAGGCCAGCGCCGGCGCGTAAGTCGGCGAAGCCACATGATCCACTACCACCCGTATGGTATTGCCGGATTCGGCCAACCGCATCATCAGCTCCACGAAGTTGCCGCGCGCCGTGTTCAGCCCGCCGGGGCCAAACACGCCCGACGTGCGAATGATCAGCGGGGACTCGAGATATGCCTGCGCGTACAACTCCCCGGCGTACTTCGAAACGGCGTAAGCGCCCAGCGGATGCGGTTGATCTTGCTCGGTGTAACAGCGGCCGGCCTTGCCGTCGAAGACATAGTCGGTCGAATAGTGAACGAAGAAGGCGTCCGTCTGGCGGCAGGCCAGGGCCAGATTGCGCACGGCAAGCGAGTTCACCTGAAGCACCGCCTCGGGTTCGGATTCGGCTACGTCCACCTGGTTGTAAGCCGCCGCGTTGATCACGATGGCGGGATCCAGGTCGCCGATGGCTTGCTCGACGCGCGCCCGGTCGGTTATGTCCAGTTCCGGGCGGTCCCACGCGGTCACGTCATAGCCGCGAGCCCGAAACTCACTCACCAATTCGATCCCCAACTGGCCGGAACTGCCGCAGACAAGCACTTTCGTGGACATTCAAAGCCAGGATAGCGCGATTTTTCGCGTGGAAGCGTTTTTCTGTAACCCCTCGCGGGCGAAGAGCGTTAAAGTATGTGCAGAAGGAGGGGACATGCGCCGGATTTTCCAACCTGAGTTGCGGCGGGGAAGGACGGCCAACCGGATCGGAATTCTTCTCCTCTTGTTCCTGTTGCTGGTTCTGGTTGCGTCGGTGTTTACCGGGGTGCGAGCGATAGCGGCGTGATGACCGCCGGCTCTGGGATGTCGCGGTCGTTCTGGGAATCACCGAACAGAGATCGGTTCAGGCGGGCCAACTCGTCCAGGCCGCTCAAAATGTGCTCGACCCTCACGCCCACCTGATAGCCGTCGCCCTGCGGTCTGCAGTAACACGCTTCGCCAAGCAACATGACGTTGCCGGCATCGATGCGCAGCGGCGTGCCCGCGTCGATGGCCTGTGGAACGGATAGTCGCATACCCCGGCCAGAGTGATTGCGGATAGTGCCGGTCCAGCGCATGGCGTGACAATCCAGCGTAGTCACTCGAACCGGGCAGTCGACATCAAAGCGCACTTCCGAGCGGCGTTCCACATTCTTGCTTATCGGTCAGCCACCCCGCTTTCGCGAGCGTATCATCGCCCCATGTTGGCGGCGATGTAGTGATCGAAGCAGCGGACCATCGACTCCTTGGAAGTCGTCCCGCGCAACGGGAATACGGCCCAACTAGCGGCGGTCGCCAGGGCCAGGGAGCCATATCCAATCGAGACAGTGACTTCCGCGTCACAACCGGCTACCCGCTCCAGTTCATTGCGAACTTCCCCAACCGTTCGCCGGCCTTCCATCAGAACCACAAACGAAGTGCCGCTCCAGCGGAAAATGCGGTCCGCGGGATTCAGGCAGCTCCGTAGGCGGTCATGGTAGGCGGCGAGCAGTCGATCGCCCATGTCGTAGCCAAAGCAGTCGTTCAGCAAGTGTATGCGATCGACGATGAATACGGCTGCGCAGGCGGGCACGCGCCGGGCGATCACAGTAGTCAGCGCTTCTTCCGCTTCCGCCCTGCCGGGTATCCCCGCAAGCGGATCGATCCGAACCGCGCCAACGGCTCCCAACTGCTGTTGCGCCGGGAAACCGCTTGTGTCCAGGCGCCTGACGGTGGAGGGGGCAGTCATCTCCCGGTCTCCGACGTAACATCTCTTGGCGGAAGTAAGCATTGTCTGGTGGACAAGCCATAGATCGGTACTGGCGGAACTGAGGTTAATGCACCCACATGGGGGTAGTCCCGGTGAGAAAAAGGGGGTATAGCATCCAGGGCCGGGGTGACGCCTACTAGCCCCGCCGCCAAATCGCGAGCAGATAGCAGAGCGCAGCGGCCGTGCTCAGACTCAATACCAGCCCAAACACGCGCCGCCAGGGCCACATGGACGGGCCTGACGGTTCCGGTTGGTCTCGCAGCGCGGCGAACAATCGCCTGCGGCCGCCTTCCGGCAGTGACCGGAGGGCGCTAAGAATGCGGTCCCTTCCCGCGCGATTGGCAATCAGGATCGTCCCCGAATTGATGCCGTTGGTGGACTCGATCAGGCGCTTGCGCAAACGGCCCGGCACGTCATCCACGCTCCGGTAAAGCCTGACATTCTTTCCCGATGAGATAAGGACGGCCGAGCTCTTCACGAACTGTTGATCCGGCGCGTTCACGACTTGGCAGCCCTCCGGGAGCCAGCCGGAGTGGCCGGGCGGCCGGCGCCGGCGTATTCGAGCACCGACGCGATGAAGCCCAGCGCCGCTTTCGACAGCGGTTTGTCCTTCCGGTAAATGAGTGCCAGGTGCCGCACCATGGCTTCCGGAGCCAGGGAGATCGCCGCCAGGCGGCCCGCGGCAACATCGTCCCGGCAGTTACTAGCAGAAAGGAAAGACAAGCCCAGGCCCGCCATCACGAAACGCTTGATCATCTCGGTCGAATCGAGTTCCATGGAGACCTGGATCTTGTCTTCGACCAATTCCAGCCATTCGTTCAAGCGCTTCCGGGTTGTGCCATATTTCGGCAGCAACAGTGCGTACTCCGTCAACTCGTGGCAGGTCACGCTCGGCCGCCCGGCAAGTGGATGGTTGGCGGGGGTGATGAGCTTGATCTCGTCCGAGTGTATCTTTACGGCCTGGATGCGCCGTTCCGCAATGGGGAGTTGCGTAATGCCGAAATCAGCCTGGTTCTCGAGCACCGCCGTGACGACTTTGGAACCGTAGGAACGGTCCACCTGCAGCTGCACATTGGGAAACTCGCGGTTGTAATGCAGGAAGACTTGCGGCAGAACGTAGATGCAGGTGGCCTCGTTCGCCGCAATGGTCAACTCCCCCCGGGGCGCGAGTTCCAGTTCGTGTATGGCGTCCTCAGCTCGCCGGCGCAGTTCCAGGATTTGTTCGGCGTAACCGGCGAAGACCTTTCCAGCCGCAGTCAGGGCGATCCTTGTCCCCAGGCGGTCGAACAGCGCCGTGTTCAGTTCCAGTTCGAGCTGGCGTACTTGCGCGCTGATGGCAGGCTGCGTGCGGAAGCAGGTCTCAGCCGCCTTGGAGAAGCTTTTCAGCCTGACGATCTCCAAGAATGTGTGTAACTGGTCCAGATCCATACTGTTAGGCTGGGCTACCCGGCGCAAAGAATCGTGAATGGCGCAGATAGAAAGATTCGATTTCCGTCCACGATGCCAAGCTTGCTACTAATTGTAGCAACAGCCCCGGGTGGTGCGGCTGCATATTTTGAAACGGGGGATACCGCAGCGACACGGTCCCGTGCTTCGGGCAAACCTGAGGCGCATGCGGCGCACCACTCCGGGGGATTTTCCCTTCCAACTCCCTCCGGTTGTTGAAACCATGTCGCCCACATGCCGCGTCAAGCATAGGTGATCCGGAATTGTCTTCAGGAGGCACCCCCCGCGGGGTATCCGGATGGCGATAGAATACGAAAGTGGATTATATGCGTCGGTTCAATGCCTTAGGCGTCCTCATACTCTCCATCGGCTGTGCGGCGGCTTTCGGAGCCGCGGCGTTTCCCGTTCGCGCCAATGTGGCGCTGGGCGAAAAAGCGCTGCGCGAGATGCCGTCATGGTTCGAGCCGAACAGAGGCCAACTGAACCCGAAAATCCGCTTCGAGGCCCGCTCCCGGCATGGCCGCCTCTCGATCCACTCGACGGGCGCCCGCCTCAGCTACCCGGAGGGATCCCTCGAACTGACGCTGGCGGGAGCCAACTCGAAGGCGCCCCTCATGGGAGAGCAGTTGCAGGCGGCGCGGACCAATTACCTGCTCGGCAATCGTCCTGACGAGTGGAAGACGGACGTCCCGCACTATGCGCGCGTGCGGTGGAGCCGCCCCTACCCCGGAATCGATGTCGCCTATTACCTCAACGACTCCCGCTTCGAATACGACATGGTGGTGGCTCCGGGAGCGGACCCCGGCCGGATTCGCCTTCGCTTCGGCGGCGCCCGAGCCGTGCGGCTGGATGCGGACGGCTCTCTGCGCTTCGATGTGGGCGGGGCCGAAGTCCGGCAGCTTCAGCCGGTGGCCTATCAGCAGATTGGTTCCAACCGCGTGAATGTGGAAGCGAGTTACCGGATGGCTCCCGGCGGAGAGGTTACCATCGCGCTGGGCTCCTATGACAAGGCCCGGACGCTGGTCATCGACCCGATCATCTATGCCGGTTACACCAAGGGGCAGTCCAACCAGGTCGTTCGCGACGTCAAGTTGGACAAGGACGGCAACGTCTGGATCACGGGTTCCGCCTTCGGCGAGGTCGATGTAACGGATCTCCCGGAGCCTTACAAGAATTACTCGTCGGCCTATCGCGATGCGTTCGTCGCGAAGTTCTCTATTGACGCGAACGGCCAACTCAACCTGCTCTATTGGTCCTACTTTGGTGGATCGGACTACGAGGTAGGGACTGCCCTGGGCATCAACTCCGACGGGTGGGTGTACGTCGCCGGCGAAACATCGAGTTCCGACTTCCCCGAAGCCGGGACCACCTTGCAGGATGCCGCCGGCGGTGAAACCGATGCCTTCCTGCTCGTGATCGATCCTTCGGTGACGGGCAAGGACTCGCTGATCTACAGCAGTTACTGGGGCGGCAACAAAGCTGAAACCGTCCGCAGCATGGCCCTGGACAAGAATGGCTACGCCGTAGTGGTCGGGACCACAGCCTCGGGAACGCTGACTGCGGTCGAGTACGGCATGCAGAGCGCGAACCGCGGCGGTTGGGACATCTACCTGCTCAAAGTGGATCCCAAGCCGGGCTCCTCGCAGACGCTTCTGTACTCCTCGTTTTTTGGCGGCGACAGTACCGACATCGCCACCGGCGTGGCTGTCAACGATGAGGGCAACCTGATCTATTTCACCGGCTACACTTTCTCCTCGGACTTTCCGACAACCGGGGACGGCTGGCAGACCGTCGAGCAAGGATATGGCGACGCCTTCATCGTGAAGGTCGACCTCAACCAACCGGGCCTGGATGCCCTGGTGTACGGAACTTGCATCGGCGGCACGGACCTCGATATGGCCAATGGCATCGCTCTGGATCCGAGCGGCGACGTGTGGATCACCGGTTACACGCTGTCGGTCGATTTCCCTGTGACCGCGGATGCCGCGCAGCCGCGTAACGCCGGCGACGTGGACGGATTCGTGGTTCGTTTCACTCCCAGCGCCGGCGGCAATCCGGTGAAGTATGCGACGTATCTGGGCGGCACGGACACCGATGTGCCGAACGTAATCAAACTGCTTTCCGACGGACGTGTCGCGGTGGCTGGCTACACGATGTCGAACGATATGCCGGCGCGGGGTAACGCCCCTGCGGTTCGCATGGCGGACGCTTTCGTCAGCGTGATCGATCCATCCAAGTCAGGAGCGGAAGGGTTCGTCTCAACGACCACTTTCGGCGGTGAGTACGTCGAGGCCATCACGGCTCTGACTACCGATGCGGACGGCAACATTTACGCCGCCGGCAGCAGCTATTCGTTCGACCTGCCCACCACGGACTGGTCCGGTAAACCCGACCAGGGCGGAATCCCCAGCGGTTTCCTGTTGAAGATCAAGCCGTAAGCGCGAAGGCTCCGGCATAGCAAAAGAGCCCCTGTGGTAAATTCGGTGGCAGTGGTCCGCCCCGGAGGCGAGGAGCTCTTTTGAATGGTTCATCTCAATCGTAGGGATTTCCTGTGCGCGACGTGTGCGGCAACATCCATGGCCGGCGCTGCGGCGTACGGCGCGGAGAGGTGCTTCAATATCGTTCACTACGGCGCGAAGGTGGGTGGCGCCGCTCTTTGCACTGAGGCCATTCAGCGGGCTGTCAATGCGTGCGCTGAATCGGGCGGCGGCCAGGTTCTGGTGCCGCCTGGGACTTTTCTCACTGGCGGTGTCGAACTGAAAGATCGCGTCGACCTGCATCTCAGCGAGGGCGCGGTGCTACTCGGCAGCCCTTGGATGCGCGACTATCCGCCGCACCGGCCTCGATTGAGGGCGCGCTACGAGCAGTACCTCTTGACGAGTTTGGTCTTCGCCCAAGGTGCGCATCACGTATCCGTGAGCGGGAAAGGCACGCTAAACGGCAACAGCAAGAGCGAGAACGACTTCCTCGCGGATGGAAGGATGGGAAAGCACCGGCCCTGCATAATCTGGTTCGACGAGTGCACGAACGTCGCGGTCAGCGACGTCACCTTTACGGCGTCGGGTTTCTGGACCGAGACCTATACGAGATGCCGGAACGTCCATGTCCGCGGGATCACGGTAAAGGACAGCACCTTCCGCAATAACGACGGGTGCAACATCGTCGATTGTGAGAACGCCGTCGTCGAAGACTGCAACATCAACGCCTTAGACGACGGTATCTGCCTCAAAGGCTACACATCCGAAGGCTGCAAAAACGTAGTCATCCGCAATAACAAAGTGCGCAGTCTCTGCAATGGGATCAAGGCCGGCACGGACTCCTCCGGGGGGTTCCAGAACATTCTCATCGAAAACAACCTCGTCTGGCAGACCGGCATCTCGGGCATCGCGCTCGAACTGACGGATGGCGGAGTCATGCGGAACGTGATCGTCCGGAACATAACGATGGACGTCGTCGAGACTCCCATTTTCATCAAGCTCGGCGATCGCAGCCGGCCGGTTTACAGCGAGCAGGGCGAGGTAGTGCCCGGCGTGGGAACGCTGCAGGACGTCTCTATCAGCGGGATCCGTGCGAAGGTGAACGACGCGGCGAAGTACAACAACGAAGAGCGCGCCATCCACAACTACACGCCTTACGCGTCGAGCATCACTGGCATTCCCGGCCACTATGTCGAGCGCGTGCATATTCACGACGTGGATATAGAGATCCTCGGAGGGTTCCCGCCCGGCACTGCGGAGGACGCCGGTCGTGCGATTGAAGAAAACTCGCGCGGCTACCCCGAGAACCGGATGTTCGGTGTGCTGCCGGCCCACGCCTTCTACATCCGCCACGCGAGAGGCATTCGCATGAGCGACGTCCGGATTTCCCTCCGGCAGGAGGACGCCCGCCCCGCGTTTGTTCTTGACGACGTGCACGATTCAACCTTCAGGAACGTGCGATCCGAGGGTCTGTCTACCGCCCCGCCGTTCCGGGTCGAGAAGAACTGTACCGGCGTCGAAATCTAGCTTAGTATGCGTTTGCCCGTGGGACCGGGGCCGAAGTCGTGCAGGGCCTCTTTAATCGAAAGCCCAACCACCTCGATGCGGGACAGGTCCGCCGTCCCGATGCCGGCTTTCTCCGCCAGCAGCAACGAGTTGTCGCCACGCAAAAACGGCTTGGTGCCGCGAGTGGCTTTGGGATCGTAGCCCATGACGGCGACACCCACCGCGTCGGTTGAAACCGGGTTGCGGCCTACCAGCAGGAGTCCCGGCTTGATGCGCTCCGTGCCGGGATTCCAGACGCCTTCCCCGCCCCGGATGGTATCGATCCCGTCGATGATGGATAAGTCGATAGGCCGGGCGCCCACCAGGTCCACGACGATGCGCGGAACGCGATAGCCGTCTTCGCGGGGCGAGGACGGGTCCAGTTCCTGCGGCACGCCGCGGGGAGGCTTGCCCTTGCCCGAGTGGCAGACGTCTCCGCGCTCGCGCTTGGGGTCCTCGTTGCCATCGGCGCCGCAATCGCCGCCGTAAAGCGAACAAGGCGTGTTGCCGAAGTTGTTCTTCAACGACATGGTGAAGCCGCCGATCCAGTGGTTCTTCAACTTCGACATGGAGACATAAACATCGCAGTCGGCGAAGGAGTGATTCAGGTCGAAAGCAGGAAACACATAGCCGCCCCAGGGCACCTTCATGCGGGCGTACTGTTTCGCCTGCCCTCTGTTCTGCGTGTTCTCCCACTCGACCTTGGTTCCGCAGTTGTTGATAGCGTTTACGTCCAGCCCGTAGCGTGCCCATAGCGCCAGGTCCTGCCGCGCCGGGAAGAAGCTCTCGATGAAGCGTATGCGCCTGGCGCCCGCGCGGGCGAGCAGGTGCGCCGTGGCCAGAACCGTCAGTGGTTGCGTCCGGTAGGGCATGTCGGCGCGCTCGGGGAAACTCTGCGGGTTGCCGGTGAGGTTCAGCTTCACGGCGACGGTCTTGCCTCTTACCAGCTTGCCGATGCCGCCGATTTGGTCAAACATGCGCGCCAGCGCGGGTTCGAGTTTCTCGTCGTAGTCCCGGTAACGCGCGATGGCGACCGGCGCGGTGGGCGCCGCAGAAGCAAACACCGGCCGCAACGCGGCTGCGGCCGCCGAGCCGAGCAGTGCCCGCCGGCTGAAGTTGCCTGTTCTGGGCATCGCTAACCTCCTTGTCAAGTAACTACTTGGTCAGCAATTCGTTCACTTTCGACATCACGGCGAACGCGTCGGCTACGTAGACGACGTCCGCTTTCCCGCGCGCCCAGCCACAGTTCGGGTCCAGATTCACGGCGCGGCGCTCATTGATGAACCGCCATCCCACCACGTGCGGCTCTTCGCCGTGGCAGCAGGTGGCTAAACCTTTAGGGTGGCGCGGCGTGGCGCCGGTTTGCCCCACTTGATTGAGGTGGGTCAGAAACGGCAACACGGCCTGTCCCTCGCCGCTCAAGTCCACTAGGGACTTGGTGCTGCCGAGCGAAGCCTTGGTCAGGCCCAGGAACCCGAGGATCAGCTTCGCAGCCTCGGACACGTGTGTTTTACCGTCGGGCTGGGTTTTGGTCCAGCCGGCCCCAGCCACCAAAAGCAGCTTGGCGTCGGGGCGAATGGTCTGTTCGTCGCTGGACGGTGCCTGGAATCCGGTGACCGATGTTCGCTGGTGGGCTTCCGACAGCGTGACGGCCACAGCCTCCACAGAAGCCGTCCCTGCGGCTCCTGCCCACGGTTCGAAGCATCCGGGATCTACCAGCACCACCCACGGCCGCTCGGCCCGGGTCAGAGTGGCTTCCATGCGCTGCCGGTAATACCAGCGCGTGACTTTCGCGCCGCCGGCGATGCCGGTGACATGCGTATCCACGCGCCCACCCAACCGTTGAGCCACGCCAGCGGCGACCCTGGCCCAGCGCGAGGTGCCCGGGGCCAGAATCAGAGTGGCGCCGGCCGCGCGCGCAATCGCTTCGGCAGCCGCGGCATCGGTCGCGTAACGCGCCTGCGCGAACGCCTCTCCCGATACGCCCAGAAAGCGTCCTGCGCCGCAACCCGCAATGCTGTTCGCAGCCGCGCTCACGTCTACGCCCACAACGCCGACCGAGAAGGCGCCGCCCAGCGCGGCAGCCGTTTCTCGGGCCGCCGTCAAGGCTTCCAGCGCCGCGCGCGGCAGCTGGCCTTCACTATCGGTATGAACAAGAAGCAGAATGGTTTCCACGATCCAGTTAAAACCTCTCCCAGGTGGGGTCCAAAATCGCAACATACCACACTCGGGGCCCGCTTCGATAAAGTGGTCAGGTAAGGAACGGGTCGTAGATGAGCTATCAAGAACTGCTGGTGGAGCGCGAAGGCGGCATCGTGGTGCTCCGGCTGAACCGGCCCACCCGCCGCAACGCGTTGTCGCTGAACCTGTTACGGGAACTCTCGGCGGCGCTTCGTGAGACCGGGGCCGACGAATCCGCGCGAGTGGTGATCCTGGCCAGCACCGGCAGGGTCTTTTCGAGCGGGCACGATCTGAGCCAGTTGGTGGGGCGCACCGTCGAGCAGTACCGGGAGATCTTCGACGCCTGCTCGGAAACCATGGCGCTCATCCAACGCATCCCGCAGCCGGTGATCGCCGAAGTGCAGGGCCTGGCGACTGCGGCGGGCTGCCAGTTGGTGGCGTCGTGCGACCTGGCCATCGCGAGCGAGCAAGCCGGCTTCGCGACGCCCGGCGTGAAGATCGGACTTTTCTGCACCACGCCGATGGTGCCGCTCACGCGCACGATCGGCCGGAAGCGGGCCATGGAAATGCTGCTCACCGGCCGCGTGGTGGACGCGCAAACGGCCGCCGATTGGGGCCTGGTGAACCGCGTGGTACCTGCCGGATCGCTGGAAGCTGAGACGCGGGCTCTCGCCCAAGCCATCGCCAAAGACATCAGTTTCGCTGTGGGAGCCGGCAAGCAGGCGTTCTATGCCCAGGCGGACATGGAACAAGAGCGGGCGGACGCATACGCCAAGGAAGTGATGACTGCAAACGCCATGGCCGCGGACGCACAAGAGGGCATCAGAGCTTTCCTGGAGAAGCGCACGCCAGCCTGGAAAGGGCGCTAGAGATAAAGCTTTCGCGCAATGGGCGCTAAGGTCACGCCATGGACGCCACGTCTTTCATTGCGTTCATCGCGAAACCTTTGCGTCCGTGGCGCGAAACTCAGAAGGAAATTGCCACGGTGGCGACCGTATCGGTCGGGGCCTGTGCGGGCAGCGAAAGCGCGTAGCCGTTGCTCTCCGCCGGCCAGCTTACCGGTTGCCCCGTAGCCAGCAGGCGCGCCGAGCGCGGTTGTTTCACTCCAGCCAGCTTCGCCACGCGGCGCTCGCCCGGCAGAAAGTGCACATACCAAGTGTTGCCGGATACCGTCACCGGCGCATCGCACTGCTCCGGATAGGGGCCCGCCTGAACGTCGTGCACGGACACGCCGCTGTGTTTCATCCACGCCGCAAGCTCTTCGCACACCCGGTAAAACTCGGGCTGCATGGTGCCATCCGGGCGCGGTCCGAAGTTCGGCATGAAGTTGGCGCCCCAGGCGCGGTCGCGAACCAACTGAGTGAGGACGTAGCTCGATGATTTGCAGGCGGCCTTGGGACCGGCATAACCCCACATGCCGCCGCACATGGTGTCGCTATGTTCCCACAGCCCGCGCGGGCGGGTGTTGGGACGACGGCCTTCGAATTCGGTCCGGAAATCGCCCCACATGAGGCCTGAGTCCCAGATCATGTAGCGGTCGTTCATCACGATGCCAGGCTGCAAAGAACGCACGTAAGATTCCATCTCCTGCGGATGATGCTCGACGCCGACGGGCCAATCGTAGCCATCCCACCACAGCAGGTCGATTTTGCCGTACCGGGTCAGCAACTCGCCCACTTGTCCCTTCACATAGGCGTAGAGCGTTTCAAAGTGCTTCTGGAATTCGCTCATGGGCACGTCGGCGTAGCGTGGGGCATTCTCGCTGCGCTCGGGGCGGCGGTGCAGGAACTTGTCGTCGCGTAACGGGAAGCCCAACCACGGCCAGCCTTTCGGATTGAAGAGCCAGTTTCCCGGCGAGTAGTAAAAGCCCACCCTCAGGCCATTCCTGCGGCAGGCTTCGACATAGGGACCCACCAGGTCGCGGCCGCCCATATGCTGCTTCACGCCGAAGTTGCCGTATTCGCTGGGCCAGAGGGCATAGCCGTCGTGGTGCCGCGTGGTGAGAACCGCGTACTTGAAGCCGGCCTGCGCCGCCGCGTGCAGCCACTTGTCCGGGTCGTAGTTCTGGGGGTTGAACCTTCCGGCCAGCGCCATGTATTTCTCGGGCGGCCAGGCCGGGTGCGGGTCTTTACCGCCTACGTCCTTGAAGAGGCCCCAACTCAATTCGACCTCGGCCAGGCTGGCGATTCCCCAGTGCAGGAACAAACCCAAGCCCGCGGCCGGGTACCAGGCTTTCGGGTCTTCCGCGCGCATCGCACCGGCAAGCGGCACGGCCGCACAACTCCTCAAAAAGTTCCTTCGATCCACCAGTGTCTCCCCTTGACCATCTACTTCTTTTCGAGCATACGCTTCAACGCCTCGCGGAAGTCCGCGCCGTAATCGGGATCCGCCAGGGCGAACTCGACGAAGGTTTCGAAGTAACTGGGAAAGTTGCCGATGTCGTAACGCCGCTCACTCGGTTGGAGCTTCAGAGCGAACACGCGGCGGCCTTCCTCGCACAGCAGTTGGATGGCGTCGGTGAGCTGCACCTCGCCGCGCTTGTCGGGTTCGACGCGGTGAAGCATGTCGAAAATCAGCGGCGAAAAGACATAACGTCCGGCAATGGCCAGGCTGCTCGGCGCCTTCTCCGGCTTGGGCTTTTCCACCAGGTTGGCCACGCGGAAGACGTCGCCATCTCCTTCGGCCGGTTGCACGATACCGTACTGGCTGACCTGAGTCAGAGGCACTTCTTCCACGGCCAGGACGCAACTGGCATGGCGGGATTCGAATACTTCCCCCATCCTCAAAACGGCTTTGGATTGGGCGTTCAGCCCGATGATCGAGTCGCCCAGCGCTACCACGAAGGGTTCCTCGCCCGCGAAGTTTTCGCCGCACAACATCGCGTCGCCCAAACCGCGCTGCATGGCCTGTCTCGTATAGAAGAACTTCGTGTGCAGAGCCTGGAAATCCACTTCCTCGAGCAGTTCCCGCTTGTTGGTGCGGTTCAGGTTGTGGAACAGTTCGGGATCGTAGTCGAAGTGGTTTTCGATGGAGGACTTGTTGCGGCCCGTGACGAACAGAATCTGCTCGATCCCGTTGGCCACAAGCTCCTCGACCACGTATTGCACAATGGGCTTCCGGGCCACCGGAAGCATCTCCTTAGGCTGCGACTTCGTTGCGGGCAACAGCCGAGTGCCCAGCCCGGCTACGGGAACCACGGCACTTTTGATCACTCTCTGAATATATCTTTAATAGGAGCTGGGCGGTTACACGCACCGCTATCGCTCCAGGCGGCGGAAATAGGCCTGCGCACGCGCGGCGTCGCGCAGGATCTGGACCTTGAGCTCTTCCGGCGTAGGGAACTTCCGCTCCGGCCGCAACCGGTAAAGGAACTCCACACGAATGCGCGCCGGCGCCGGAGAATCATCGTGATCCAGCAGATGGGTCTCGATAGTCAGCGCATGCCCGCCGAAGGTGGGGCGGATACCTACGTTCGTAACGGACGAGTACTTCCGCCCGGATTTCAGGTCCTCGGTGCGCGTAATGTAAACGCCGCGAGCGGGAATCACTTCGGCGGTGGTGGCCAGGTTCAAGGTGGGGACGGTGCGCCGCGAACCGATGCCCTGCCCCGGCACCACGTTGCCCGACAACGCATAGGGCCGCTCCAACATCCTTCCGGCGCGCGAAACGTCGCCGGCTTCCACCAACCGGCGGACGGCGCTGCTAGAAACACGGTGGCCGCGGAAGCGTACAGGCGGCACAGCCTCAACCAGCAGGCCGTAGCGGGAGCCAAGCTCCTTGAGCGTCTTGATGTCGCCCATATGCCCGCGTCCGAAGTGGAAATTCTCGCCCACGACCACGGCGCGAATCCCCAAACGGCCGGTGAGGATCCCGGCCACGAACTCCTCAGGGGTCAGCCTGGCGAAGTCCAGGTCGAAGGGGACGACGATCACCTGATCGATGCCCTCCGCGCCCATCCACTCCGCGCGCTCGGCTATGCTCGACAGCAGGCGCGGCGCCCGCGCAGGCGTCAGAACTCTCGCGGGGTGCGGATCGAAGGTCATGGCCGCGGCCTTCCAGCCATGCTCGCGGGCCAGGGCGGCGACGCGCCGCAGAATCTTGCGATGGCCGGCGTGAACGCCGTCGAAGTTGCCGATACTGAGTGCGCAAGGGCCGTAACTCCGGCCGGCTTCCTCGATGCCGTGTACGACCCCGGCCTTCATCGCGCCGCCTTCTCCACGGCGCCGTTCGCTCCCGCATCGAAGGCGATCTCCAGGCCGTCGTAGGCCAGCCGCACATGAGGCGGCAGGGTCCGCTCGGTGGCCTCGTGCGCCAGATCGTGGCAGATGTGCGTGAAATATGCACGCGCCGGTTTGAGTAATTCGACCGTTTGGAGAGACCGCTCGACGGTGCTGTGCGTCGGGTGCGGGGTGTGGCGCAACGCGTCAAGAAACAGAACATCGAGCCCGCGCAGGCGTTCCATCGAAGCGTCCGGGACCTCGCTGTGATCGGTCAGGTAGGCCACGTCACCGAACCGGAACCCGTAAATGCCGGCGCTGCCGTGTTTGAGCGGAATGGGCTCGAATGTGATCCCGAACAGGTCGAAGGCGCCGTCCAGCACGTTCGTGACTACCTTGGGCCGCGAGGACTCGCTGTGGCGCAATTCGAAAATGTAGCGGAACGTGCCCCGGATGGTGTCGATGGTCTCCTGCGAACCATAGATGGGGATCGGCTCGCGGCGGCCGTAATTGAACGGGCGTATATCGTCCAGGCCGAGGATGTGGTCGGCGTGCGCGTGCGTGTAGATGATCGCGTCCAGGTGCGTCATGCCGGCCCGCAGCGCCTGCGCGCGCAGGTCCGGAGTTGTGTCGACCAGAATGGCGCGGCCGCCATAACGCAGCAAAACGGAGGGGCGCAGCCGGTTGTCCCGTGGATCGGTGGAATGGCAGACGGCGCACGGGCAGCCGATGGTCGGCACACCAACGCTGGTACCCGACCCTAGGACGGTGAGCGTCGCCGGCTGTCGCTGCGCGTTCATCTACTGCTCAGGGCCGCTACCGGCCGCCTGAACATAGCGAAATCGCAATTCCGTCAACGAGTTCTCGAGCAGCCTATGTTCTTCCACGCTCAGGTTACCCTTGGTCTTGTCCTGAATCAGGGCCAACATGTCGATACTGTGACGGGCCAAGGGTAGATTCGGCTTGGGCCGGTCCTTCGGATCGCCAAAGTGCAGCAGTCCGAGCTGGATCTCCGCCTGCGTGCGCAGGCTCATCACAAGGAACTCGAATGAGGCGGGGGGGACGGGATAGGATTCTTCGTCCTTGCCAGCGTCCGCCTCCGGTTTGGGGGTTTCGGCGTCGCTCATCGACCACTATTTTACCGTGTCGAGCGGATGCCATGCCGCTGCGGACCCTGGCTGAGGGGGAAGGAGCCAGGCAAGAGTATCGAAAGCCCCCCAAAGAAGAGCGAGAAAGGGGCTTGACAGGATTTGCTTCAGTTGTTATTTTGAGAAATTCGCTTTGTAGTTCCGACTCCGTGAGTCGCTAGAACCTCGACCGGAGAGAGCGGCAAAGCTTTTCCGGGGGGTGACCGGCGCAACATTAATGAAGCAAGGTTATTTCATCGTCGTCCTGGCTCATTCTCTCCACGGGAGACTACAGCGCATACATATCCCGCACCATGTGGTGTACGGTGTGCTCGCCTTGGCCTGCTTGGGGTGTTTCACGCTTCTTGGCGTAGTATCAAGTTACGCTCGAATGGCGTGGAAGGTTGCCAGTTACAACTCCTTGCGCCGGGAAGTCGATACTCTCCGCTATAGTTACCAAAACCTCCAGAGGGAAACCGATCAAAAGGACCAGCAGCTTGCCACGCTGCAGATTCTTGCCAAGGAGATCTCTTCGGCATACGGAATCAAGCAGAAGATGGAGGGGCCGCCGGACATTTCCTCCGAGGGCCGCCTGATGCCGACCTTCAGCGAGACGCTGGAAGACTACAACTTCCTGAAGAGCGCCAGCTTTTCAACGTTCTATCACCGCTACCCTCGAATGTGGCAGACCAACACCCGGCCGGGCATTTGGCCGGTGGACGGCCGCCTGCTGAGTCCGTTCGGACACCGGGATGATCCGTTTTCAGGCGCGATGGCATTCCACGCCGGGGTAGACATTTCCGCGGGGATGGGGACGCCGGTGAGGGCGACGGCAGACGGCGTTGTGGCGCAGGCCGAAACCAGCAGCGGTTACGGCAAGCTGATCGTGATCGACCATGGCAACGGCTTGCGAACCTACTATGCGCATCTCTCCCGCTATGACGTGGTGGATGGGCAGGAGGTGCGCCGGGGACAGATTATCGGCGCGACGGGCAAAACCGGCCGGGCGGTTTCACCGCATCTGCATTATGAAGTGCGCATTGGCGGTAGTCCGGTGAATCCCTATCCGTTCCTGGCCAAGACGACTACTGCGTCGGCGCCCAAGAAAGATTTCCCGTTCTGAGGAGGTCAGTTCCTATCACGATGCTTCCGCGCGGGTCGCATTGTGTAATTACCCGCCGCTCTGTGATGGCCGGGCTTTCTCCCATGCTGCTCCAGGGCGCAAGCGGCCTCGGTCAAGTGTACCCCAGTGAGCGGAGGCGCTACGCGGATCCCACGACAGAATTCGAAGTCATACGGCTAACCGATCCCGCACACGCGGTATGCTTGCCGTCGCCGTTCGCCAGGGTAGTCACTCGACGGGGTACAGGCCTGCTGTGCGCTTCCGATCGTACCGGCTCCATGCAGGCGTTTCGCCTGGATTGGAAGAACGGAGAGGCGCGCCAGCTTACCAGTTGCGCGGATCTGGATAAGGAAGCCCTGGGCTGGCACCCCGACGAACGCAGTTTCTTCTGTTTCGACGGGCCGGCGTTGCTTCGCGTGCAACTTGCCAATCTGCGGAGCCGCGAACTCTACCGGTTGCCGGAAGGGTGGAGAAAGGGTCGCGGTTTCAGCATTTCCGAGGACGGCCTGTATGCGTTCCTGGTTGAAAACCGCCAGGAACGCAGCCGGATCCGAATGGTCGGGCTGGCGAAACCCGGCGCCACGACCGTCGTGGAACTGGAGGGCGCGATCAAGGACCCGCAGCCCAGGCCGAGGCGGGCCGGTATCCTTTACCGGCGAAACGGGGATTCCCTATGGCTGGTGAACTACGACGGCGCCGACAACCGGCCCCTGCGCACGGCCGAAGGGCAGGTAGGCCCCGCGTTCTGGTCGGCCGACGGCCGGACCGTGTTGTATTTGAGCTACTCTGGCGAGGCGCCTCGCCGGAGTTTCTTGCGCGAGCACACGCCGGATGCGAACGCGGACCAGTTGATCAGCCCCACGACGCAGTTCGTGAGCTTCCGGCCAAACGGCGATGCTTCGGTGTTTGCGGGCGCCAGCGGCAGCCTGGCCGCGCCCCACATTCTCCTGCTGCTGCGGGTCGCACGACGCGAGATGACTCTCTGTGAGCACGGCGCACGGCAGGCGCGGGACGTGAAGCTGTTTTTCACCCGCGACAGCCAGCGGATCTTCTTCGAGAGCGACCGGCACGGCAAGCCGGCAATCTACACCATGTCGCTGGAATCTTTGGTGGAACCCACCGAGGGTTGAGGCGTACCCTCCCGCTGCGATCACCCATATAATGTAGGTTCACCCTAAGGGGTGGTTTCCGATCAAAGGAAGATTTCCGATGACCGTCTCTAAGTGGCCGCGCTCCGCCGTCGTTCTTCCGCTTCTTTTCCTGCTGGCCTGCAACCGTGGGCAGAGGGTGTCCCAGAAGCAGGATTCTGGCCCCATCGCCGTGCGCGTCGCTCCGGTGACCGTGCGCGAGTTGCGCCGCGTAGTGGAGAGCGTGGGCACCCTGTTCCCATACGACGAAGCCATCATCAGTGCCGAAGTGGAAGGCCGTGTCGAAGAGGTGGCTGTGGATCTGGGCGACCGGGTGAGCGCCGGCCATCTCATGGTGCGTATTGCCGACGAAGAGCAGCGTTACCTGCTCGCGCAGAATGAGGCGCAATTGCGCCAGTCGTTGCAGCGGCTCGGTTTGAAAAGCGAGAAGGAACGGGTCAAGGACATCCGTGACACGCCGGACGTCAGGCGTGCGCAGGCTGACCTGACCGATGCCGAGCAGCGGCACAGCCGTACGCGCAGGCTGGTTGAGCAGGGTGTGGGATCACAGCAGGATTTCGACCAGGCCGAGGCGCGCTACAAGGCGAGCCTGGCCGCGTACGATTCCACATTGATCGCAACGCGCAACCTGATTCAGGAAGTCGACCGTTTCAAGGCGGTCGTGGATCTGCAGCGCAAGAAACTGCGTGACACCAACGTGCGCGCGCCGTTCGACGCCAGCGTCAAGGAACGGCAGGTCACCGTAGGCCAGTATGTACGCGCCAATACGCCGCTGCTCACGCTCGTCAAGACGGACCCCATCCGTTTGCGGGTCGAAATCCCGGAGCGCATGGCGCCCTGGGTCAAAGTAGGGCAGATTGCCAAAGTGACCATCGAGGCGTTCACGAACCGGGAGTTCCAAGGCAAGATCTGGCGTATCTCACCCACCGTGGATCAGAGCAAGCGCACGTTCGTCGTGGAGGCGCTCATCGATAACGCGGCCGGCGATCTCAAACCAGGATCGTACGCCAAGGCTCGCGTGACCACCGACCGCATCGAACGCATGAACCTGATTCCCACGCGAGCAGTCACTTACGTGTTCGGTTCGAATAAGGCCTTCGTAGTGAACGGCGACACCATCGAGGCGCGCGAGTTGAAGCTGGGCGACCGCTTCGGCGAGGAGGTCGAGGTGATGGAGGGCCTGAAGGAAGGCGAGAATGTGGCCGTCACACAGGTGCAGCGGCTGGACACGGGCACGAAAGTCCGGATAGTGGCGGGAGACGCCAAGCGTCCCGGTTGAGGTGCGCATGAGACGCATTCTGCTTATCGTCCTGCTGGCGGCCTGCGCGGGGCAGGCCGCGACCCGGCTCGAAGTGAGCGTCGTGGACCCGAAGACAGGCAAAGTGGTGACGGGACTCGCGGCCGGCGATTTCAGCGTGCTGGACGACCGCACTCCGCGAAAGGTGGAAGCGGCCGAATTCGCGGTGACGCCCATCGACGTCATGCTGCTGCTGGACACCAGCCTGGTGGGCGAGATGGTGCAGCCGGTGGCGGACACGCTCATCGCGCAGCTCGGCGAAAAGGAGCAGATGGCCATCGTGAGCTACCACTCCTCGGCCGACTTGATCCAGGATTTCACCTCGAGCAAGATGCTTCTCAAGCGTGCCGTGGCGGGTGTGAAGTACGGGAACATGCCGCAAGTGCTCGACGCGATCTACGCGGCCGTTGACGGGGGCTTCGATCATGCCACCATGCGCCGCGTGGTCCTGGTGCTTACAACGGGTTACGAAGGCTACAGCCGCGTCGACCAGCGCCAGGTGTTGCGCCTGGCGCGCCGCAACGGTGTTTCCGTTTCGACGGTTTACGTGTCCGGCGCCGAACGTTCGATGTTCGAGTCCCTGGCGCGCCAGACCGGCGGCGCCTGCTTCAACCTGCGCGACCTGCGCAAGATTTCGAACGAGCCGCCGGGCAAACCGATTTTCGATGTCCTCCGCTCGCGCTACATGCTCACGATCAGCGGCAACCTCTCCATCGGCGAGAAGCTGAAAGTCGAGGTGAAGCGCCCCGGCAAGCTCTTCGTCTCAGCGCTCGTGGTGGAGTAGAAGCCCAAGTCTTTATGATGGTATTGAGTCCACGATGTCCAAACTAAAACTCGCTTCTTTGTCCTTGATGGCCGCTCTCGCGGCAGCGGCATTCGCCGGAGTTCCCGAAACCTACAAGCAGTTCCAGGATCCCCCGAAGACCTATAGCGTGCGCCCGTTCTGGTTCTGGAACGGGCTGCTCGACGAGAAGGAAGTGGACCGGCAGATCCGCGAAATGGTCTCGCAGGGCGTCTATGGCGCCTACGTGCACAACCGCACGGGCTTGCAGACTCCGTATCTTTCCGACGAGTACTTCCGCATCGTCAAGTCGGCTTACGAATCGTCCAGCAAACACGGGTTCCTGTTCGGCTTGGTCGATGAGTACGAATGGCCGGGTGGAGAGGCGCGCGATCCGTGGAGTCCGGGTCTGGGCAGCCGCGTCATCGCGCAGAACCCGGACTTCCGCATGCGCAGCCTGTGGTTCACCTCCAAGGAGGTCCAGGGTCCCGGCCGCGTCGAAATCGGCGGCGTCAAGAACTTCCAGTTCGCCGTGGCGGCGCGGGTCACGGGCGCAAGCGCAGTGGACGGCGATTCGCTCACCGTGGTGGCGGGCGACCCGGCAGCCGGTTCGGTCTCCTGGACGGCGCCCGAGGGCCGGTGGCGGCTGATGGCCTTCTATCTTGAACCGAGCCAGGGCCGCGACGGTGGACTGGTCGATTTGATGAGCCGCGACGCCATCAAGACCTGGATCGGCCTGGTCCACGAGAGGTATTACAAGCTCGGGCCCGAGCACTTCGGCACCACCATCGACAGCTTTTACAGCGACCACGAAGGCGACTACGGCCGGCGCATCGCCTGGACGCCCGAATTCTTCGAAACCTTCCAGAAAATGAAGGGCTACGACATGCGCCGCTATCTGCCGGCGCTGATGTTCGATAGCGGCAGGATCACGCCCAAGGTGCGCTGCGACTACCTGGACGTGGTGAGCGAGCTTTACACCAACAACTACTTCAAGCAGGTTGGCGACTGGTGCGAACAGCACAAGATCAAGATTTCGGGCCATGTTTGGGAGGAGAACCTGATATCTGAAGCCGCCGCCGTCGGCGACTTGCAACGAATCATGCGGGCCTGGCCGTGGCCGGGGGTCGATTCCCTGCACGACCTCGGCCGCTGGCCGCGCGATCTAAAGGCTACCGCTTCGGTAGCGCACTTCCGCGGCACGCGCTTCACGGTGGAAAACCAGGGTGTGCAGGGCGGCGAATCCTACCTGGACATGCAGAAAATGCGGCTGGGAACCAACATGCTCGGCGTCTGGGGCACCAGCCTGTTTATCCCGCACGCCTTCAACTACAACGCCTCGCGCATCGAGTTTCCAAGCGACTGGTTCTTCCACCAGCCCTACTGGAAGTACTTCAAGCACTACGCCGATTACGCACGCCGCATCGCCTACATGAACGACGGTGGCCGCCATTACGCCGACATCTTACTGTTCCAGCCCACCGAGACCGCCTGGGCCAACGCCGAGCCGAACTTTTCGCCGGCGCCGGATTGGGATTCCAATCCCATGCAGAAGATCAACCAGTTTTACGGTGACCTCATGGATCGCATGGCGCAGGAGTTGCGCGACTTCGACGTGGCCGATTCGTATTTCCTCAACCAGGCCAAGCTTCAGGGCAACACGCTAACGCTCGCCAATGAGTCCTATAGAGTCGTGGTGCTGCCGCCCCTTACCACCGTGCGCCGCGCTACCATGAGCAAGCTGCGGCAGTTCTTCGATCAGGGCGGCGTAGTCGTGGCCGTGAACATGCTTCCCAAGGATTCGATGGAGGAAGGCCGCAACGACCCGCAAGTCCTCGCCGACGTGAAAGCGATCTTCGGCAACGTGACCACACAGTCCTTTGCCGCGCGGGAGAATTCGGCCGGCGGCAAAGCGTTCTTCATTCGCAACAACATCGAAGAACTGTTCCCGATCCTGGACGCCGCCGTGAAGCGCGACGTCAAAGTGGTTGTGGGCGATGCGAAGCACCTGGGAGCCCTGCATCGCGCCAAGGGCGGAATCGAGTTCTACTGGCTGGTGAACGACAGCGCCGCGCCGCGCGACCTCACCGTAGTGTTGAGCGTGAAGGGCGTGCCGGAGAAGTGGGACGCCGCCACGGGCGCCCGCGAAGCGCTGGAATCCCGGGTCACCGCAACCGGCACCGAAGTGAAGCTGCACTTTGACGCCTGGGACGCCTACTACGTGGTTTTCGGCAACCCTGAAGCCAAGGTGAAAGCCCCAGAGGCTCCGTACAGGAAGCTCAACGATATCGCTCTCGCCGGCGACTGGAACCTGACGCCCGAGAAGACGCAGATCGCCGCGCCCTATGGCAAGCGTTATCAACAGGCATGGGACGGGCTGGGTGAAACCAAGGGATTCACGGAGACTGGTCTCGATGAAGGCCGTTGGAGCGATGACTGGCTCAGCCGCGAGCGTCAAACCGTACGCGAGTGGTGGCTGGTGGGCCCCTTCCCGAATGAGGACCACGCCGGCTGTTACGGCTCCTTCCCGCCGGAGAAGAATCCGGACCCGAAGGCAGTCTACGGCGAGTACAAGTGGAAACGGTACAACTCGCCCACGATGGCCGTGGATCTATACTCGGCCCTGGGCCTGGCGCTGAACTCGAACGGCACGGCCTACGCGCTTACTTATGTGTATGCACCGGCGGAGCGCGAAGTCGAATTCCACGTGACGGCCAACAACAACGCTCATCTTTGGGTGAACGGCGAGAAGCTGCTCGACTGGCACATACACCCCTGGTATTACGAGATGCGCGAAAACTTCGGCCTTACGCGGAAGGCGCGGCTGCACCCGGGCTGGAATCCCGTGATGTTGAAAGTTTCGCGGTTCCGCCGCGGGATGTTCTCCTTCATGCTGCGCGTCACCGATGGCGCCGGAAACAACTTCAGCGACCTGGCGTTCAGTCCCGACAAGGTGCAGCGTCCCGCCGGGAGCACGTATTTCACCATGTGGTACCGCATCCCCGTCCCGGCGACCGCCACGGCAGTGGAACTCCCGCGCTTCCGCAAGCCATACACTGCCTGGTACAACGGGATCAAGCTCACCCCCGACTCCGAGGGCCGCGCCACGCTGCCAGCCGCGGCCCAGGGCGCGAACAACGTCCTGGTCTTGAAACTCGTGGCCGGCGACGAATTCCAGGACGCGCCCAAATTCAGGCTCGGCTCGGCCAAGACCACCCTCGGCTCATGGCTGGACCATGGCTTGCCCTATTACTCGGGCAGCGCGGCCTATGAGAAGGAGTTTGTTCTCCCGGCCGCATATGCCGGACGCAAACTCACGCTCGATTGCGGCGAGGTGGGTGTTGTGGCCGAAGTCTGGGTGAATGGAAAGCACGCCGGGGTCCGCGTCTGGCTGCCGTTTGCGTTCGACATCACGAACCTGGTGCAGCCCGGCAGGAACACCGTGAAGATCCTGGTGACGAACACCATGGAGAACGAGCTGGCGGTGGACAATCACGCGCGCAAGCTGCCTCGGCTGGCCCACAGCGGGTTGATCGGCCCGGTCTGGATCCGAGCCGGTGCGCCGGTGGCTAAGCGCTAGCAGCGGCGCGCGTCAGGGGAAGCCAGCCGGTTTCCTGGCGGAACAGCCGCAGCGCGAACAACGCGCTTTCGGTGTAGTAGCTGGCCAGCAACGGGCTGACACCGAACAGCGCGTCCAAGTGGCGGCGGACCTGTTCCTTGTCTTTCACGGCCAGCGGTCCGCCCCAACTTTTCCGGCCGGCCTTCACATAGCCGCGCAGCGAGCGTTCGAACAACCGCTCGCAAACGGCTGCGGCAGCACCCGTCGTCAGACCTGCGCCCTTCAGGCATTCGGTAGCGGCGGCAGCCATGGGCGTGAACAGGCTGGTGGCGAAAACGAGTCCGGCCAGGAACAGGTCCTTTGTTCCCGGCGCGATCTCAACGACGCGCGTGCGGCTATCTTCCACCAGCATGCGCACAACGCGCACGGCCGCCGGGTCCCCCTCCACGACAAAACGGTGTTCGTCGAATCCATCGATGGGCGCGAGCGACGCGACCTTCGCGCCCGCCGAGGCCAAGGGGTGTAATGCGAGACTGGACAATGCCGGGTCGCACAGCAGCACAGTCTTGCCGTGCCAGTCGGCACTGGCCGCGAGCATCTGATCCAGAGCCGGCCGAAGGCGATCACACGGAACGTGGATGGCGACAGTGCGGGTGCCGGTCACGCTCTTGAAATCCTGCACTGGAAACCCCGCGTGGATGGCATTCACTACCCGGCTGGCGACTCGGGTGGAGGCACCTTTCACGGGGCCGATCCTTTCACGCAGGCGCGGCAGCCTCACCAGGAACGACCGGCTAACCTGCCCCCCCGCCACCAGGGCTATCGACTGCGACTTCGCCATAAACTTCCTTCGTCCTCCATGCTTTGATGCGGTCGCGCAGCTCCGCCGCGCGCTCAAATTCGAACTTACGGGCGGCCTCCCGCATTTGTTCCTCCAATTCGGCCAGGAGCTTCTCGCGCTTTTCCGCGCTCAATGAGGCCAGTTCATCGGTTTCCTCTTCTGTGGACACGGTAACGTAATCGCCTTCGGCGACGGCGACCAGACTCATGTCGATGGGCTTGATGATGCTCTGCGGAGTAATGCCGTTTTCTTCGTTGTACAGAGTCTGCACGCGGCGGCGGCGGTTGGTCTCGTCGATGGCCTGCCTCATGCTGTCGGTCATGTGATCGGCGTATAGGACCGCCATGCCGTTGATGTTGCGGGCAGCGCGCCCCATGGTCTGGATCAGCGAGCCGGTGGACCGCAGGAAACCTTCCTTGTCGGCGTCGAGGATCGCCACCAGCGACACTTCGGGCAGGTCCAGTCCCTCGCGCAGCAGGTTGACGCCGATGAGCGCATCGAACTCCCCGCGGCGCAACTGGCGCAGGATCTTGATGCGGTCCAGCGTGGCGACTTCCGAATGCAGGTAGGCGCACTTGACGCCGGATTCGCGCAGGTATTCGGAAAGGTCCTCGGCCATGCGCTTGGTGAGCGTGGTGACCAGGACGCGCTCGTTCTGTCCGGCACGCGCGCGAATCTCGCCCAACAGATCGTCCACCTGCCCTCGGATGGGCCGCACCTCTATCTTCGGATCTACCAGGCCGGTAGGCCGGATGATCTGTTCCACCACCACGCCGGCCGATTTTGTCAGCTCGTACGGTCCCGGCGTCGCCGAGACGTAAACGACCTGATTCACGCGGTTCTCGAATTCCTCGAACGTGAGTGGGCGATTGTCGAGCGCACTCGGCAGGCGGAAGCCGAAGTTCACCAGCGTCTCCTTGCGCGAGCGGTCGCCTTGGAACATACCGCGGATCTGCGGAATCGTCTGGTGGCTTTCGTCGATGAACATGATCGAGTCCTGTGGCAGGTAGTCGAGCAGTGTGGGCGGAGCTTCGCCCGGCAGCCGCCCGGAGAAGTGCCGCGAGTAGTTCTCGATGCCGTGGCAATATCCGATCTGCCGCATCATTTCGAGGTCGAACATGGTGCGTTGGTACAACCTCTGCGCTTCCACGGTTTTGTTCTGCTTCTGCAGTTCGCCCTGCCACCAGGCCAGCTCGCGTTCGATGCTCTGCACAGCTTTCTCCCGGACCTCGTCGTTCATGACGTAGTGCGTCTTGGGGTAGATGGGCAGCCGCAGATAGGTTTGCCGTACCTGGCCGGTAAGCGGGTCGATCTGGTAGAGGTTCTCGATCTCGTCGCCCCACAACTCGATGCGGCACGCGTAATCGTCGTAAGTGGGAAAGACCTCGATCACGTCGCCGCGGACGCGGAACGTGCCGCGCTTGAAATCCGCGTCGTTGCGCTCATACAGAATCTCAACCAGTTTGGCCAGGACCGCTTCGCGCGAAATCTTCTGGCCCTTCTCGAGCATCAGCAGCATACCGTAATAGGCTTCGGGGGAACCGAGGCCGTAGATGCAGCTCACGCTGGCCACGATCACGCAGTCGCGGCGCTCGAACAGGGAGCGCGTGGCCGCCATGCGCAGCTTGTCGAGTTCGTCGTTGATGGTGGCTTCCTTCTCGATGTAAACGTCGCTCGCGGGAATGTAAGCCTCGGGCTGATAGTAGTCGTAGTAGCTGACAAAGTACTCGACGGCGTTCGAGGGGAAGAAGGTCTTGAACTCGTGATAGAGCTGCGCGGCCAGGGTTTTGTTGTGCGCCAGCACGAGAGCGGGACGGCCCACTTTCTCGATGACCTTCGCCATGGTGAAGGTCTTTCCGGAGCCGGTGACACCGAGCAGGACCTGGTGCCGCTCGCCATCGCGCACGCCACGGATGAGCTGCTCGATGGCTTGCTCCTGGTCGCCCCGGGGACGGTAATCGACTGCGAGGTGAAACCCCATCGTCCTCAGTGTGGCATACCGAAAGCGCGCCTCAGGTGTTCCAGTTCGGCGTTGAATTCGCAGCCCACCAATGCGATGGCCACCAATACGTACATCCACACGAGCAATGCGATCACCGCGCCGACGCTTCCATAGAGGACGTTGTAGTTCGCGATGAAGCGTACGTACCAGGCGAACACGGACGTGGCCCCCAACCACATGAGCGTCGCCAGGATGGCCCCGGGCCAGACCGCGCGCCACTTCTGGCGACGGTTCGGCCCGAAATAATACATGGCGGCACTGACGAAAACGGTGGAGCCGAAGGCAATGAGGAAACGCGCGAGGCGTCCCACCAACGCCACGCCGCCGGCCAGTGTCGCGCCAGCGGGCACCACGCCCAGGGCGCTGAGCACGCTGCGCTCGGTGCGGTCGCCGAATACGATCAGCGCCGACGCCCCCAGCGCAGGCAGCACGGCGCAAAAGACAAGCAGGATCCCGACCAGGCGCTGCTTCACGAAACCACGCCCGCATGGTACCCGGTAGGCGGCCTCAAACCCATCCATCAGGCTGGTGGTGAGCCCGCTCGCGGCCCACAGCGAGAGCAGTCCGGCAAACACCAGCAGCGAGACAGGACGTTCGCCCCGCACGGTGAACTGCCGCATCACGAGTTCTTCCGTCCCGGGTGGAATCACCTCGAACAGAAACTCGGAGATCCTGCGTGACACCGACCCGGCGTTCGCCTGCACCAGGATGGTGGCTGTGACGGTCAGCAGGGGGAAGAACGAAAGCAGGGCCGAATACGCCGCCGCTTTCGAAAATCCCAGGCAGTTGTCCTCCCAAGCGCGTGCAAACGAGCGGCGAAGCAGCCACCAGAAGCGGCTGCCCAATAGCCTCATGGAACCGTCACCTCCTTGGCGCAACCGCCTCGCCGGCGAGCCGAGCGGGAAGCCAAGCGGTGCAGCAGCATCCACACCAGTCCGCCCGCCAGCGACAACCAGCAGACCGAACGCGCCACCAACATCTCCGTACCGCCGTTGTAAGCGACCCTGACGGCGCACGGCCCTTCGCAATCGGGGAACACTACGAGTTGTCCGAGGTTGTCCTTGCTCACGCGGCACCCCCGGCCGTTGGCGGTGGCCTCCCAGCCTGGATGGTAGCTGATCTGGACAGAGAGGATCTGGCCCCGGTTGAGGTGCGTCGAGATCGACGCCGTGTGCCGGTCCAGCCATCTCATGGGGGCCTCCGGGAACGCGGGATCGTCCAGGGCGCGCAGGTAAGGATGGATCGCTTCCACATCCAGCGAGCTTATGGGCACCCTCACAGGCAGGTCCTGGGGCCGGATCACGTGCGCCAAAGACTGTGACCTCCGCGGCACGCGGTAGATGACATCGTCTCCCTGCCGCCAGATTTCGGGAAGGATGCCGTCGAACTTCCTCGGATTTCGGAACGGTTTGTAAGGCTCCTCGCTCCGGGGACCGCTCACGCCGACCGCGTCCACTCCGAAGGCCTTCAGCCATGCCGCCGCGATCATGCCCTCTTCCGGCCCGGCATTGTCGCCGGTGCGGATCTGATAATTCACGTGCGCGAGGTAAGGGTTCTGCATACCCTGGTAATAGCCGCCGTCGAGCTGGGGGGTGTCCGAGAATACGTTCAGAAAGAATCCGACCGATCCGGGCAGCATAACGCGCTGCCCGTTCAAGTTGCCGGAAACCCACTTCGCCTCGCGGTATTCGATGGTCTGGCGAATGTCGATGGGGTGGTAAAGTCTGCCGGCATAAGCGCTAAGCCTGACCGCGCCGTACGCTCCTGTCAAAACGACCAGCAAGGCGGTTGCGGCGCGCAATCGCCGCGGAGCCATGTCCAGAAGCGCCTTCGCGCCAAAACTCACGACGAGCGCGATGCCCATCTCCATTTCCAGATGCATCCGCGAAGCCTGGTGGAGGACGGAGATGCCCCTCCATTCCTGTGCCAGCGTCAGGTATGCCGCCGGAAACAGGAAGAGCACGGAAAACGCCAAGGCAAGCGGCGCCCGGGTGATCCGCAGCAAGACGTACAGGGCAAGGAATGCCAGCACTCCGATCAGGAGGGCCAGTGTCCGTCCCAGCCCCTCCGCAGCTCCGCCGGCCGACGCTTCCCCTCTGAAAGTAGTAAGAATCGTCGATGGCGGAAGCCACGGACATGCGATCGCATATGCCCACAAGCCAAGGCCTGCCGCAATCGCCCATTTCCAGGGGCCGGCGCCGTATCTTGCCGCGAGCAACCATGCCATGGCTGCCAGTGCCAGCGCGAAAGCCCCCAGCCAGTTCGTGAGAACCGTAGCCGCCAGAGCCAGGCTCGCCAGCCCCCACCACAGCGGCTTCCGCTTTTCGAAGGCCAGGATCAGTATCAGGAGCGCCAGCGGAAACAGCGCCATGGAAGCGATGTGCGGGCCTTCTCCGTACTGCACGAGAGCTTGCAGGCGCCTTCCGTGCCAAACGCCGCCGACGTCTCGCGAGACGGCTGTGATCAGCAGTGTGGACGGGGAACTGAAGGAATAGATCAGTGCCGCAGCGCCACTCGACCAGCGCGAGCCACTGAGTTTGAACGCCAGCAAAAACAGGGTTGCCGGCCCCAGCGCGTAAAAGATGGCCGTGAGCAAGTGATAAGCATAAGGCGCTGAAACACCGGACACCCGGGCGACCGCAGCCACCAGAAAGGGGTGTAGTACGGGATAGGCATTCTGGAAAGGTATGCCGCCGTACCAGAGCGGGAACCAGTGCAAGTCCGGCCAGTGATCCAGAATGTACCTTCCCAGGGCGATGTGCGAGCCCTCGATGGAGTACATCTGATTGATGAACTCGGACCACAGCAGCGTCCGCGCGATCCACAGATTCACAAGGAACAGGCCCGCAGCCACGGAGGCGGTTTTCAGGCGCGGAAAGATAGGCCGGACTTTATCCAACGTCATTACCGAAGACGGTCCTCGAAACAGTTTGTCCTGACGTACCTGGAGATACGCATCATAGGCCAGATTATCTCTTACACCGGGGCTATGGCCAATCTCGCCGGGCTTTCTGCCGGATTCCTTGGATCATTTATTGAGAAAAAGCCGTTCCGGGCGACACATCTTTCTTGTTCGCAGCCTTTGAAAGGAGTCGTCTGGTGGATTCAAATGACCGGCAGCGCGCTATTGACCAGGCGCTGGTTCAGATGGATAAGCAGTTCGGCAAGGGGACGGTACTGCGCCTGGGGTCCCGCAATGTACTCCCGGTGACGGTCATTTCGAGCGGCGCCGTTTCGCTGGACGCGGCGCTCGGCGTGGGGGGCTTCCCGCGCGGCCGGGTTGTCGAAGTGTTCGGGCCGGAATCCTCCGGCAAGACCACCTTGGCGCTGCACGTCATCGCGGAGGCGCAGAGAGCCGGCGGCACGGCGGCTTTCATCGACGCCGAGCACGCCCTCGATCCGGCTTACTCTCGCCGCCTGGGCGTGGACGTGGACAACCTGCTGGTTTCACAACCGGATAGCGGCGAACAAGCCCTGGAAATCGCCTCCACGCTGATCAGTTCCGGCGCCGTGGACGCCGTGGTCATCGATTCGGTCGCGGCACTGGTGCCCAAGGCCGAGCTCGAGGGCGAAATGGGCGACAGCTTCGTCGGACTGCATGCCCGGCTCATGTCGCAAGCCTTGCGGAAACTCACCGGCCAGGTGGCCCGCACCAACACGTGCCTGATCTTCATCAACCAGATCCGGGAGAAGATCGGCGTGATGTTCGGCAACCCCGAAACCACCACCGGGGGGCGCGCCTTGAAGTTCTATTCGAGCGTGCGCACCGAAGTGCGCCGCCTGGCAGCCATCAAGGACGGCGAGAAGGCGATCGGCAACCGGGTAAAAGTGAAGGTAGTGAAGAACAAGGTCGCGGCGCCGTTCCGCGAGGCCGAGTTCGACCTGCTTTACGGGGAGGGTATCTCCCGCGAGGGCGACCTGCTCGATCTCGCCGCCGCACAGGGCTTGATTGAAAAGAGCGGTTCCTGGTACAGCTACGGGGGCGAGCGCATCGGACAGGGCCGGGAAAACGCGCGCAACTTCCTGCGCGAGAATCCCGGCGTGCGCGACAAACTCGATGCCGAACTTCGCTCCCGTCTGGGCCTGGTTGGCCTGCAAAACCCGCCGGAAACAGCGGTGGCGTGAGGCCAGACGGGGCTTTGCCGCCCGGACAGCCTGTTTTATAGGGTCCGGAGGACATTGATGCAAAAAAAGCCCCTAAAAATGGGCCTTCCACGCAATTTCCTCTTTACATCTCGCGTGGCATCCCTTATGATGAGGTTGCGATATGGGCTCGGAACATTTTCGCCCGGATATGTTTCAATCGAGCTGGCAGCTTTCGGGCGCGAGTGATTCGTAACCCGAATGGGAGAACCGTTTAAGGAGGTTAAGAGGAATGACTCAGTCTCAACTGGTGAAGAAGCTCGCCGAAGGCCTCGAGGTAAGCAATAAGGTCGCCAAGGCGTTCGTCACCAACTATGCCGCCATCGCGGTGGCCGAAACCAAGAAGACCGGCGTGTTCGTGCTGCCCGGTTTGGGACGCCTGGTACGCGTGGAGCGCAAGGCCCGTATGGGGCGCAACCCGGCAACCGGCGAAGCGATCAAGATCCCTGCCAAGAAAGTCGTGAAGTTCCGCGTCGCCAAGGCCGTCAAGGATGCGATCGTACCGCCGAAAAAGAAATAAGGAACAAACAACGAAGTCTGAAAAATTGAAACCCCGCGAGTGATCGCGGGGTTCTTCTTTCAGAATACCGATAGGACAGCCGCCCTGAGGTGCGGGCGGGCCAGGAAGCCTATGCCTGCTTCTTTTCTTCGGTCTTGTCTTCGCCTTTGAGGGCGTTCTTGAAGTTGCGGATGCCTTCACCCAAACCCTTCGCCACTTCAGGAATCTTTCGCCCGCCGAAGAGCAGGACCGCGATTCCCAAAATGATCAGAAGCTCAGGCAAGCCAATAGACCTCATACGGCCTCCTTTTATACATACTCATTGTAGGGGTGCCTTTGAAAGGGAGTCAAGCGAAGCCCGCCGGTGAACCGGGTCGCGAGGATCCGCAAAAATGCCAAAACGGAAAAAGTATGATCGTGACAAAGATGTGCGCGCCATTGCACGCGAGCGTGTGGGCACGGTTCCCGGCGTCCGGGTCATCGTTCCGAAGATGCTGCGCAAGAAGCCGAAGCATAAGACGCCGCCCGGGGAAGAGCCGCAGGAGTGACGCCCTCGGTCATATCATAGAAGTGTGGAGACCCTGATTTCGCCGCCCCCGGCAAATATCCTGGGGCGGCTAGCCCGTGGTGTGCGTCCTACCCTGCGCTACCTCATTCAAACCGAGGTGCACGTCTATGCGTTTTCGATAGCAGCCAACGTGTTGCTCAGTTTTTTTCCTTTCCTCATCGTTATCGTGACCCTGTGCGAGAACGTGTTCCACTGGCCCTCGGCGGCAGACGCCATTCTGATCGGCCTCAAGGACTATTTCCCGGAATCGCTCGGCGAGTTTATCCGGTACAACGTGAAAGTGTTGGTGCAAGACCGCGGGCAATTCCAGGTGATATCTATGCTCATGCTGCTCTTCACCGCCAACGGCATTTTCGAGCCGCTGGAGGTGGCCCTGAACCGCGCCTGGGGGGTGACCAAGAACCGCAGTTACGTCCACAACCAGATTGTGAGCCTTGGCCTGATTTTCGCTTGCGGCGCATTGGCTCTGGCCTCCACTCTTCTGACCGCGCTCAACCGGGACTTCTGGTCCACCATGATGCCCGCCGGGCAGAGCCTGCCCGTGTCCGCGACCCTTCTGTTTTTCAAACTGGCCGCACTGCCCATGATGATGCTGGTCATCTTCCTGGTCTACTGGCTGCTTCCGAACCGGAAGGTCCAGCCCATGCGGGTGGTGCCGGTGGCCATCTGCGTGGGGCTGGTGCTCGAGGTGCTGAAGTATATCAACCTGGTGACCTGGCCCTACATGCGCAGGAAACTGTTCCTTGAAGTCGGCCCGTTCTACTACTCGGCGAGTATCGTCCTGTGGAGCACCATCGCTGCCATGGTAGTCCTGGCCGGCGCGGAGTGGTCCGCGCGGTGGGCGCGGGAGTCCGAGCGCGCGCAGAACGCAGCGAACTGAAGCCTGGTGGCGTTCAATAACGCGGCCCCACGCCGGTCAGGTCGATGGGCTGGAAACCCAGCTTGAGCGCGGGCGAGTCCGGACGCAGCCGGAAATCGTAGCCGGCGGCGTTGACAAACAGCGGATCGGCAATCACCGACCCGGCGTCCATACCTCGCGCACGCCACTGGTCCCAGTTCTCCTTGGCGAAGTCGATGGGGCCGCCGCGCGTGTCCCAGTAAACGTTGTTCTTCATCACGAACTTCGCATCGTCCCAGCGGGTGCCCAGCAGGCGGCCGGAATCGAAGATCACGATGTTGTTCTCGAAGGTGAACGACACGTGTGGCTCCAGGCGTGTGCGCATCAACTGGTACTCGTCGTTGAAAGCGAAGATGTTGTTGCGCACGATGTTCTCGCGCCCGTAGTGCTGGTGGAACCCGGCGCTCTTGGCCCGGTACACGACGTTGTTCTCGATGAGCATTTCGCTGGACCCTTCGTCGGGATAGATTCCCCACCCGCCGTAGGTGAACGAGCGGACGTCGTGGATCAGGTTGTAGCGTATGCGTGTTCCGGGCTGCACGCCGAGAGTGTAAATGGCCCCCATGTCGCTCAGCATCTCCCGGCCTATGTGGTGCAAGTGGTTGTATTCGATCAGGTTCCCGTTGCACTGGTTCGGCGCGTAGCCCCAGGTCCAGCCCACCGAAATGGCCGTGTAGAAAAGGTCGTGTATGTGATTGTGGGAAACAGTATTGCGGCTGCTCTGCAAAACCAGGATGCCCACGGCGGACGGAAACACAAGGCCCAGATCGTGGAGGTGATTGTCGGTCACGATGTTGTCGAAGTTCCGTTCCCGCTCGTCCTCGCGCATGCGGGTTTCGCCGATCTTGATGCCGCCCGCTCCGATGTCCCGAATTTCGTTGCCCACGATGCGATTGCGGCGGGATCCCCGCCCGAACTCGATGGCGTAATTGCCCAGGCGGCTGAAGACGCACCGTTCAACGGCACACTCCTCGGCGCCCACGGCTTCGAAAGCCGCTTCAATGCCGACGCTGGCCTGCGGCTCGACCACGCCTTTGGGCCCCATGTTCCAATCTGAATAGGAAAACTCCAGACCGCGAAAGACAACGTGCCGGACGTAGCGGCCCTGTTCAGGCCGGCCGGCCAGCCGGACCAGTTGATTGAGCGCGGGTGCAATCACTTCCTCCGCCAAGACATTCTCGCTGGGAGCGGGGCGGAAAGACACTGTGCCAGTCTTCCGGTCCAGGTACCACTCGCCCGCCTCATCCAGCGCATCGGGGGCGTTTTCGATGTAATAGCGTGCGTCCATTTCCTGGTTGGACGGCCACGGATCGCCGGCCATCACGGCAACCCCGGTTTGCCGGTCGACGCTCACAACGGGCATTCGCAATTCGGCCCACGAGAGCAGGATGATGGCTTCGACGCCGCCGGACGCGGCCCATTCCGGCTTCACATCCCCGCCCCGGAACTTGAGCCGGTAAGGCTTGTCCTGGCTGCTGGGCCCTTCCGCGCGGAAAAATCCGTTATTCGGCGTGCGGGCCCGCCGGACACGCCGGCCCCCTACGAACAACTGGTGGAAGTTCGTGTCCGGAGGGACCTTGGCTGACCAGAGGCGGCCCTTGGCATCGAGCGCGCCATTCAGCAGACGCCCTCCGCTGATCAACGGGCGCTCCCCAGGGTAGGCTTCGTACACGACGGGCTGCCCGGCCGAACCCGAGTCCTCCGGCTCCAGCACGAACGGTTCACTCAGATGGTAGGTGCCGCGGCGGACCTGCACCGTGAACGCTTCGTTCACGCCCTGCTTGCGAAAAGCCCGGATCGCATCGCGAGCTTCGGTCAGGCTCTTCAGGGGACCGTCCGGCGAGACAACGAGGGTGCGGCCCGGAGCGATCGTGTTGAGGGCAAAGAGGAGCACGCATGTGCACAGTCGCATATGGCTATGCTCACCCGCACAAGCCGGATTCCGCAACTAGGGGTGTTTTCTTCCGGGCGGTGTAACGTTTACGCCTGTGGCTTCATCATTACTACGGGTAGATGCCCAACTCGGAAGGATCAACATGAAAATGCGAATTGTTCTCGGCTTGTCGGCGCTTCTGGCGCTCTTCGTTGTGACGGCATTGGCCGCCGACGTGAGCGGCAAATGGGTAGGCACCTCGCAGGGTCGCGACGGCAAGGCCCGCGAGACCACATTCAACTTCAAGGTGGACGGCGAGAAGCTCACCGGAACCGTATCCGGCCGCGGAGGGGACCGGGAGATCTCCGAAGGCAAAGTCACCGGTGACGAGATCTCGTTCGCAGTAAAGGTCTCATTCGGCGATCGCGAGTTCAAAATGCTGTACAAAGGCAAGGTCGCCGGCGATGAGATCCAGTTCACTGTCCAACGAGAGGGCGGCGAGCGCACAACCCAGATGACGGCCAGGCGCGCAAACTAGCACCACCCTCCAGAAACGAGTAACAGGCTTGCGCCGATCCTCACGCAGGCCGGCGCAGGCCCCATCCTGATTGAACTTGCACCCGCTTCCTTTGGCACCATACCCTACCAACAGTAGGGTGATTGGCTGGGGAGGGGCTTGACTGTCTGGTATAATGGGGGCCTAGCTGTTTTTGACCCGGCCCCAGACGGTTCGGGCTCTCTTCCAAAGCTTTACCATGTCGCCCACGGCGGCGATGATCAGTATCTGGGTAATTCGACGAAAGGAAAACGGGATTGAATACATCTCTCGCTGTTGGAGGCGGGTTGTTGACGGCATTGCTGATCGCGCCGGCAATTATCCCCGATCAGCGCATTCCGGCCTCGCCTTACCGCAACGATCCACGCCGGGCGTCCCTTGAGAAGTTCTTCGGTGACCGCGATTGCCCCGCCCGCGCGCTGGCGGAGGATTTTCTGGTAGCCTCGGACCGGCACGGTCTGGACTGGCGGCTGCTCCCGAGCATTGCGTTCGTGGAATCCACCGGCGGCAAAGCATACCGCAACAACAACATCATGGGGTGGGGATCTTCCCGCAAAGCCTTTACGAGCGTAAGGGCGGGCATCCACCACGTGGCCGAGCGGCTGAAGAATGCGGGCTGTTACCGAAATAAGGGGTTGAAGGCCGTATTGCGCACATACAACCCCTCTCCCGCATATGCAGGTCACGTAATGCGCGTCATGGAACTCATCGGTCCCGCTTCACTAACTGGCCAAACGACGGCCGACTGACCTCATTCGAGCATCTTCACGCCCAAGTAGAGACCGCCGAGAACGAGCACGGTCGCCGCTATGGCCGCGACCCAGCAGAGAATCCGCTCCTTCTTGGAGCTCCCCGCAGCCATATCGCTCTTCATCTGATCATCGAGGCTTTCGAACATGAGTCTCAAACCTCCTTTTTTGATGTGCTTACGCCATCTACTTCTTATGAGACCGGCCGAGCTACGCTATTAAGATCACTGACAAGATCGAACTGAATTATGCCATGTCGCTGAGGGAGACGCAATAGCCGAGTGCGAAGTTACCCATCTTTTCCTTTTCTTCGGTCTCACTTTGCGGACTCCAGCACGGCCAGGGCATGCCGGGCGAGATGACCTCGAAGATCGCGGGTGTACTCTGTAAGGATCTTGCGCCCCAAACCGTCGTGGTCGCCGCAGCGGAAAAGCGCTCTTCCCCACGCCAACTCGCGTAACGACAGCGCCCGGGCCTGGGTGTCGTTGGTGTCGGCGCCTGTTTCCTGGCGAGCGGTTTCGACCTTGTCGATAACGCGCCCCCGCATTCCCGGCTTGCCGAGCATACGGGCGATAGGTTCCGCCGCCGAGGCGTCGCCAATCGATTCGAGAGCCAGGGCCACGGCCCGGTGGTGCGAAAATTCACTCGCTTCGTCCAGTTGCGCCAGTTTCTTCAGGATGACCGGCAGCGCGCGCCGGTCGCGGGTCCTGCCCAACGCGACGATCCAGCCGTCCACACGGCTCAGCGCGGCTCCGAATTGGCCCATGCCCCGATAGTTCCATCCCTTATCCCAACTGGCAGCCTCGACGGCTGCGGCCAGGGTCTCCAAGCCCGTGGCATCCCCAAGGACGGCCAGGAAATGGGCATACGCAAGCCGGTCCTTTTCGGTTCCGGCCGACCGGTAAGCCTCGCGCAGCAGAGGGGAGGCGGTCTCAGGCTGCGTCATGATGGCCGGGATATCCTTCAGTCCGGCCACGGCTTCGGCGATGCGCTCCTTGGGCAACGGGAAAGAATCCGTGGCGGTGAGGGCGCTTTCCGGCACAATGCCCAGACCGGCGAGCTTCTTCTGCAATGACCGGATGTCGATCGCCCGCGTTCCGCGCCCTTCCCGGGCGGCCACGGCGGCGGCCATCCCGGCGGCATAGCCCTGGTTTTGCACGTCCGGCTGCATTCGGATCATGGGGATGGCGTCCCTGTGCGCGCTGACGCCCAAGCCGGTGACAAGGATGCCGTCCAGTCCCTTAGGAAGGAGGCAGCGGTACGGAATGTTGATGGTGTGCCCCTTCTTCTCAGGATGTTCAACCAGGAAATACGGATCGACGGTGTAGCCGTGCGTATCGAAGTTCGAGTACGCGAGAGAGATTGTGTCGGGATATGTGCGGTCCGTCATCTGATCCAGGATGGTCATCGTGTAGTCGCCTACGATGCCACGCCGCTCGCGGGTGTCGATAAGGCGGCCGAAATCGAAGTCCGAAGCAAACTTGCTCTTGCCGTAAACCAAGAGGTGCCATACGTCCTTCATGTCGATTTCGTCGGTGATGGTGTAGTCGGTATTGGTGTAGCGGGCGTCCAGTTTCACCCCCGGCAGGCCTGTGCCCTGTTGGGCAATTTCACTGGCATCGGTGTAAGTGGTCCTAGCTCCCGCGGAAGCGGCGATGTCGGCGTTGCCGGTCGAATCGATGACGGTCTTTGCTAGCACCACGCCTCGCCCCTGCGGCGTGGCGACCACGACGCCGGCGACACGGTTCCCTTCAACGTACGCGCCGCAGCCGATCACGCCGAACCAGATCTCGGTGCCTGTCTGGCGCAGCGTGCGCCGCCACCATTCAGCGCGGTGGATGGGGTTCCAGTTCCGCGCTCCGGGGACCTCCTTGGTGAATCCCCCGCGGAAGCCGTAGTAGTAGTTGGAAATCAGGCCCAGCGTGCCTACTCCGCCCAAGCTGTTTTGGTATTCGATCACCAGCGTCCTGGCGCCCTCGCGGCCCGCGCCGATGCCGGCCGGAGCGCCGCCCGTGCCACCGCCCACCACGACCACGTCGTAGCGCCCGAGCACGTCGAGCGTACGGGCCGGAGAGCCGACCGTACCCAGGTTCGTTCCCATGGACCGGACTCCACCAAGCGGCTCCTTGACTTCACCCGAAAGCGAGGTGGGCATCCCACGCCCGGCGACGCGCGCGTCCTTTATCGCCGTGGTCCTGGCGGCGAGTGCGGCAGCCGCCTCGCCGATCTTCGCGCCGGCTTCAATGAAAGCCACGGGCCGCAGGAGACGCTCGGCTTGGTCGCGCGGAAGGTCCGCACTGCCGCTGAGCACAAACAAACGCTCCACGCCGGCCGGCCGGAAAGCGCCCAGTGAACCTTCGCCGGCGCCCCGCATAGGATCGGGCGGAACCTGGAAGATCTCATCGGTGATGGCTTGCTCGCCATCGGAGTAAGTCAAGTCGCGCGCCATCTGTTCGGCCCTGGCGAAAGAGGCAAAGCTGCCGTCGGCCATGGGAACCTTCACGGTGTACTCGACGATTTCCGCCGGTCCTGGAGCCGGCTTGCCTTTCACCGGGGGGGCCAACTCGCCGCTGTAATAGAGACCCGTGGGGCGGGCCGTGAAGCCGTCCCCGCTTTTCGCCGCGCCACCTACGACGATTCGATGGAACTCGGCGACGCCGGCCGGATAGGCTGGATAGCGCGCCCCGGCCATGCGGGCCACGCTCGCCCGGTCCGTGGCGTCGATGATGACCTTGGCGAGGACTGCCTGGCGACCGGCGCGATTGGCCATTACGATGCCTGCCGGTGCGCCCTTGGCATCGCGCAGCAGGTCTGTCGCGTAACTGCTGAAGAGGAACTCGACCTTGGCGTCGAGCAGCGCCTGGTCCAGGGTCTTCTTGATGTGCATGGGCGTGAACGGGCCGCGCGGATTGCCCGCTGCGGCACCGAACAAGGCTTTCGCGAGCGGAGTGGACGGCTCCTCGCCGGGTTCGAGCCACAGACGCATGGTTCCGCACATGTCTTCGCCCAGGTACGGGCGCGGCGCGGCCAGGAAGACCCGGGCGCCTTTGCCAGAAGCGGCAACAGCGGCGGCAACTGCACCTGTGGAGCCGCCGACGACCACGACATCCACGTTATAGGCGATAGGAATGCGGCGGGCCGATTCGCGGACCCAAGGCGTCGTCTGCGCGCAGAGCGCGGCAGCCAATACGAGTACAAGAGCGGGCGTTTTCATCGTAAACACATACGATGACCGACTCCCAAGCCGATGTCAAACAGCGAGCCAGCTTATTCCTTCAGCCGTTCCAGCTTACGGTAGAGGGTCTTGCGCTCGATGCCCAGAATTTTGGCGGCGTGGCTCTTGTTGCCTCCGGTGGCGGCCAGCACTCGGCGGATCTGTTCGGCCTCGGTTTCGGCCAGGCTATCGCCGGCCTGCTCGGTGGGCTGCATAGCCTGGATGGCCGTGTTGACAGCCAGCGCGTCGATGCGGCCCCCGGGAGCCAGGATCACCAGCCGCTCCATCATGTGCTGAAGCTGGCGGACGTTGCCTGGCCATGTGTATTCGCTCAGGGCCTTGAGGCCGCTGTCGATCATCCGGGCGTCCTGATTGTAGCGCCCGTTGTAACGCTTCAGGAAGAAGTGAGCCAGCAGCGGAATGTCGCCATGACGCTCGCGCAAGGGCGGCATGGTGATGCGTACCACGTTGAGGCGGAACCAGAGGTCCTCGCGGAACTTCTTCTCGTCCACCATCTTCTGCAGGTTGCGGTTGGTGGCGGCGATCACGCGGGCGTCGATCGAACGAGCGCGAGCCGCTCCGACGGGCCGGATCTCACCCTCTTGCAGGAACCGCAAGAGTTTCAGTTGGAAGTTGAGCTCGATGTCGCCGATTTCGTCCAGGAAGACGGTGCCCCTGTTGGCGGCTTCAAACACACCGATGCGGTCGCGGTCGGCGCCGGTGTATGCGCCCTTCATGGCGCCGAACAGCTCGCTTTCGAGCAGCGCCGGAGCGATCGAAGCGCAATCCACGGGGACGAATGGCTGCGCGGCGCGCGGGCTGTTGGCGTGCACCATGCGGGCGATCATTTCCTTGCCCGTTCCGGTCTCGCCTTCGATGAGCACGGTGGCATCGGTGGGGGCGACGCGCGCCACGACCTTGTAAATCTCCACCATCTCATCCGAACTGCCGATCATCTCGCTGAGCGGCAGGTCTTCTTCATCCACCTCTTCTTCGCTGGGCGTCCGACTGGCCTCGGCGCGATGCACGGTTTCGAGCATGCGGTCGAGTTCGAAGGGCTTGGCGATGTAGTCGAACGCGCCTCCCCGCGTGGCGGCCATGACGGTTTCCATGGTGCCGCGCGCGGTCATCAGGATGACTGCGCACGCGGGATCCTTGCGCCGCGCCGCTTCGAGCACGTCCAGGCCCGTGCGCTCGTCCAGGTAGATGTCGGAAATCACGATCGGATAGGAAGACTGGCTCAACCGGTCGAGAGCTTCCTGGGTGGTGGACACGGCATCGACCTGGTAACCTTCCAGCTCCAGGAAAGTGACAATCGTGGTCCTGACCGAAGCGTCGTCCTCCACTACAAGCAGTTGCGGCAAATTACCTTCCTTCTTCAACTTTAGGCAGCCGCGCCCGCGCCGGCAAGCGGCAACAGGAGCGTGAAGCATGAACCTTTTCCGGGTGCGCTATCCACATGGATGGTACCACCGTGGTGCGTTACAATCTGCTCCACGATCGATAATCCGATGCCGGTTCCGGCCTCGCCGGAGGCTTCCGCCCTCTTAGTACGATAAAACTTTCTGAATATCTGGTGCAATTCCTTCTCGTCCATCCCGATGCCCTGGTCGCGCACCGCGATCCGCACGCGGTGCTTGTCGGCATCGCCGCCTACGGTGACCACGGTTTCGGACGGCGAATACTTGATGGCGTTGTTCAGCAGATTGTAGAAGGCGTATTCCATCAGCTCCCGGTCGCCGGTCAGGGTCACGTCCGGGAGCGGCTCCACGCGCATCTCGATGCGCTTGCGTTCAGCCAGCGGGCGGGCGCGTTCGACGCAGGCAAGCATGGTCTGGGCAACCGGGAACGGCTCGCGTTTCAGCTCCATCTGGCCTTCGCTCAGGCGCTCGACATTGAGGAAGGTCTCCACCATGCGCGCCAACCGCCGGGATTCGGAATGGATCAACTGCGCGATCTGTTTCCGTTTTTCGTCGTTCAGATTGTAGCGTGTCATCAGCTCACTGGAGCCTTGGATGGCCGTCAGCGGCGTTTTCATCTCGTGCGTGACGAAATGGATGGCCTGCTGGTAGCGCGCGCTTTCGGTTTCGGATTTCGCCAAGCGCCGGCGCACCACGAAATGCTGGTAGCTGGCCGCGCCGGCGATAGTGACCCAGGCCACCGACATGGGCGCGAAGTACGGGAACACGGTGTGGCCGGCAAATAGCAGATAGGGCGTCAGGTGCGCAATGACCAACAGCATGCCGCCCAGAACGTAGGCCTGCCAGCCGTAACGGAAATGGAAGATTGCGCCGGCAGCGACGGCAAGAAACAGGCTGAAAGCCACCACTGCGATGTCCGGCGCGGGCTCCAGAAAGTTGCCGGCGGCGAGTGATTCGAACGCGGAAGCGTGTATCTCTACGCCGGTCATCATCACGCCATAGGGCGTCATCAAGCGATCGCGGGCCGCCGTCTGCGCCGTGACGCCGACAAAGACGACTTTGTCTCTGAACCGGGCCGCTAGCGCCGGATCGTCGTGCAACTGCTTTAGAGAGATGTGCGGGATGGGGCTTTGTCCGTCGGGCAGAGGCGCAGGGTAGCCGATGTAGACGGCGCGGGCCGTCGCACGGGAGGCGGGAATCCGCAGGTGGCCTACCTCGAGCGCTTCAGGCGTCTCCAGGACCATGGAGTCCTTGAGCGTCGCCCGCATCGCCTCAAAAGCCAGCGCCCAACGGCGGTCGTGGCCCACCGCTTTCTCCAGCGGCAGTTGCCGGCACACAGGATCGGGGGCCGCGTGCACATGTCCGACGGCGAAGGCGTGGCGCCGGAATTGCTCGATGGGGCTTTCCCATATCGTGGTTTCGGGCGCCGGACCGTCGACGATGTCGCTGGCCAGGACCAAATGTGGGCTCTTGGCGAAGGCTTCTTCCAGCCGGCCGTCTTCGGCGGCGTCGCTCGAATCGGCCAGCACCAGGTCCACCGCCACCGACTTGGGCTTCTCGGGCGCAATGCGCTCCAGCGCCTCCGCCAGCGCCCCGCGCAGCCTCCGCATGCCGCCCAGTTCCTTGAGCGAGCTTTCATCGATGGCCAGGATGACGGAGTTCGGCGCTGTGTTGGCGGGCGCCGACAAGCGGAACATGACGTCGTACGCCACGCCGTCCACCTGGCCGGCAAAGCCCGTCCAACCGCCCACCTGCGCCACGACAAAACAGACCGCCAGCGTTGCCAGGTACCCGGCGGCTTGGCGGTCGAAACGCAACATGGCGGCCCTATTTCCGGACTGCGTCCTCTATCTGATTCCGCGCGTTGGGAAGCGCCCCCGTGAGCACCTCCCCGCCGGTGGATGTTACCAGAACCATGTCCTCAATGCGGATACCGATGCCCTCATCGGGAATATACAACCCGGGCTCGACGGTGATCACCGCGCCGGGCTCGATCGGCGCGGCGGGATCGCCGGCGTCGTGGACTTCCAAGCCTACATGATGCGAGATGCCGTGCGTGAAGTACTTGCCTAGCGGCGCGCCGGCACGGTCCTTGCCGTGGGTATTGAAGTAGTCCAGGGCGACCTTATAAAGGCTGTTGGGCGCTGTCTTCGAAAGCGTCATGCCGGGCTTCACGGCCGCGATCACCGCCTGATGCGCGCCCAGCACGATGTCATAGAGCTCGGCCTGGCGTTCGGTGAACCTGCCGCTGACCGGAACGGTGCGCGTCAGGTCGGCGGCGTATCCGGCGCACTCGGCGCCCACGTCCATGACGGCCAGGTCCCCGGCCTCCATTTGACGCGAGATGTCCGTATAGTGGAGCACCGCGGCGTTTGGGCCGGAGCCGACGATGGGCGCGAACGCATTGCGGCGGCAACCGTGGTCCAGAAAGACGTCGGTCATCACCGCCGCCACCTGATACTCTTTCAGGCCGGGGCCGATGCGCCTCCAGGCCGCGCGATGCCCTTCCACGGTGACATCGATCGCGTGCCGGATGCGCTCGAGTTCCAGCGTGGACTTCTTCATACGTAGCTTGGCGATCTCGGGTGCGGCGTCCAGCACCTCGCGCAAAGGCGCGAGCGCCCGGACCTTCGCCGCCGCCGGCGAGAGGAACGGTGTGTAGACCTTCGAGCCGGCCTCAAGCAGCTTCGGCCACTGGCCTTCGAAGCTTTCGAGCGCCATGACCTGGTCAAAGCCGGTTAGCTCACGGATGCCTGCATCGCCGGGAGCGGCCTTCCGTCCGGTCCATTTTTCAGACTCCGCGCTGCGCCGGGGCAGGAAAAGGATCTCGGAAGAAGGTGTCATGACCAGCAGCGCGCCCGGCTCCTCCCATCCGGTG